>OBLG01000559.1_pt1 | contig 38710 bp, 37 predicted proteins | sample 1517451 | NCBI WGS metagenome assembly OBLG01 (sample SAMN04571694, study PRJEB22368) | human gut metagenome | biome: human gut; material: stool | host: Homo sapiens | place: Luxembourg | collected 2012-06-29
TTGTTGGGGCGTGCCTGCCCCAAACCCTGCTAGGAACGAGTACAGCAAACTGGAATTGCATCTTAGGTGCAATAAGTAGCACGACTGTCACAAGAACATACAAACCATACAGTAACCAAGTAATGGTATTGTTCCAAGGAAAACTCATTTCTGGATGGTTCACCGCAAACATTATAAATGCAACAGCTATAATCAGCATTACCAAACCGACGATTCTTGATGTGCTCTTTTTCATGTAAATCACCTCGCCAAATTCTTATTTGTTGAACTAAGCCGAGTATACCATACTCTCCAATGAAAGAACACCCCGATATAGTGAAATTTTGCCATTTTTCTGCGTACGTGCGTACACGCTCCGCAGGGATTCTAAGGGGCTTGGCCCCTTGGCACACAGACTTTGGCACAAAGTCTAGTGTGTTACACCTTGCCAGAGGTGTACACGCTCTCCCGGTACGCACGTACACAGCGATTGCCCCCAATGCGTCATATAGGGTGACGACCAAGTTCGCACAAAGCGAACTTGATTCCTCAAAGCAAAAGGCAGGATACCGCCGTCATAGTGATACCCTGCCTTTGCTCGTTTAACGCTCTGTGTAGTCCTTCCGCAGAACCTCCGATAAACAAAAAACGTACCCGAACCCTTTCTCGTAAAGAATCGGGTTCGAGTACGAACTGTATGGTGGACGGTACAGGACTCGAACCTGTGACCTCCTGCACGTCAAGCAGATGCTCTACCAGCTGAGCTAACCGTCCATATTCTATTTTGCCGAAATCAGCTTGATTATATTATCATACCTTCTTCAAAAAAGCAAGCATTTTTTCAAAAATTGTAAAACTTTTTTGAAACCCCGGGGCGGACCCCGGCTTTTTTACGCAGCTGCGCCCTTCTCGGGCAAGAATCCGGCCAGCCTTGTATTGCTCACACCGTTTTGGCGTGGTATAATAAACTGATTTATAATAGGAATAGTATCGGAAGGTATCACAGCATGAGAGTTTTGGGCATCGACCCCGGCTATGCCATCGTGGGCTGGGGCGTGGTGGATTACGCGGGCAACCGGTTCGCGCCGGTGGACTTCGGCGCGGTGTGCACCGACGCGGGCGTACCGTTCGAGCGGCGGCTGGACGAGGTGTATGCGGGCATCAAAGAGGTCATCGAGCGCACCCGGCCTGAGGCGCTGGCCATCGAAAAGCTGTTCTACCAGCACAACCAGACCACCGTCATCGGCGTGGCTGAGGCGCGCGGCGTCATCCTGCTGGCGGCGGCGCAGGCGGGCCTGCCCATCTACGAGTACACCCCCATGCAGGTGAAGCAGGCTGTCACCGGCTACGGCAAGGCCGTGAAAAAACAGGTGCAGGAGATGACCCGGGTGCTGCTGCATCTGTCCGCCATCCCAAAGCCCGACGACACCGCCGATGCGCTGGCCATGGCCATCACCTTCTGCCACACCAACGGCAACCAGCTCAACCGCTTCGTCCGCCGTGTGGCCGGGCCCATCTGACCCTCTCGCCGGTCCCGTCCGCCTACGGCGGCGCGGTGCCGGAGCTCCCCCGAAGGGGGAGCCGGGAATAGAGGAAGATCGGGCTGATACAGAAACTGAGAGGGTTTCAAATGATCTACTGCTTAACTGGAAAAATCGTCAAAAAAAGCATGAATGCCGTGGTGCTCAGCTGCGGCGGCGTGGGCTACTATGCCCAGTGCCCGGCCAGCGTGGCGGGCGCTTTGCCCGGCGTGGGCAAGGAAGCCACCATCTACACTGTGATGAGCGTGACGGAAAACGATGTGAGCCTGTACGGCTTCGCCACCGAGCAGCAGCAGGCCTGCTTTGAGCTGCTCACTTCGGTGTCCGGCGTGGGCGCGAAGGTGGGCCTTGCCATCCTGAGCGTGATGGAGCCGGACCGTGTGGCGCTGGCCATCTCGGCGGGCGACCACAAGGCGTTCAAGTCGGCTTCCGGTGTGGGCCCGAAGCTGGCCCAGCGCATCGTGCTGGAATTGAAAGACAAAGTGGCCAAGGGCTTTGTGGACGGCATCTCGCTGGAGGATGTGGCAGGTGCTTCGGCCGACACTCCGGCCACGCAGGGCAGCAGCCAGGCCATCGCGGCGCTGGTGTCGCTGGGCTACAGCCAGAGCGAAGCGGCGCTGGCCATTTCCAAGATCGACCCGACCCTTCCCGTGGAGGAGATCATCAAGCTGGCCCTGCGCAGCATGGCCGCAGGCAGGAGGTAAACAATGCAGGACGAAACCGCGCTGTACGGCGCAAAAATGATGCAGCCCGGCATGACGGCGGCGGACAGCGAGGAGAACAACCTTCGCCCGCAGCGGCTGGAAGACTACATCGGGCAGGAAAAGGTCAAGCAAAACCTGAAAATCTATCTGGAAGCCGCCAAGCGGCGCGGTGAGCCCATGGATCACATCCTGCTCTACGGCCCGCCGGGCCTGGGCAAGACCACGCTGGCGGGCATCATCGCCAACGAGATGGGGGTGCAGATCCGCATCACCAGCGGCCCGGCCATCGAAAAGCCCGGCGACCTGGCCGCCCTGCTGACCAATCTGCAGGAAGGCGATGTGCTGTTCATTGATGAAATTCACCGCCTGTCCCGGCAGGTGGAGGAAGTGCTCTACCCGGCGCTGGAAGACTACGCGCTGGATATCATGATCGGCAAGGGCCCCAGCGCCCAGAGCATCCGCATCAACCTGCCGCGCTTCACGCTGGTGGGTGCCACCACCCGTGCCGGACAGATCACCGGCCCGCTGCGCGACCGCTTCGGCGTGCTGCTCAAGCTGGAGCTCTACGGCCCGGAGGAGCTCTCCCGCATCATTCAGCGCTCGGCGGGCATCCTCGACCAGCCCATCACGCCGGAAGGCGCCTACGAGCTGGCAAAGTGCAGCCGCGGCACGCCCCGCGTGGCGAACCGATTTTTGAAGCGCATCCGCGACTTTGCCACGGTGCTGGGCGACGGTGTTATTGACCGGGATGTGGCCCTGATGGGCCTGAAGCGGATGGACGTGGACGCGCTGGGTCTGGACGAACTGGACCGCAGCCTGCTGCGCGCCATCATTGAGATGTACAACGGCGGCCCGGTGGGTCTGGAAACGCTGGCGGCGGCCCTCGGTGAGGAAGCCGTCACGCTGGAAGACCTGTGCGAGCCGTATCTGATGCAGATGGGCTTTCTGACCCGGACGCCGCGCGGCCGCTGCGCAACGAAGCTGGCCTACGAGCATTTGGGCATGAAAGCGCCGGAGACCGGCACGCCCGAAGACAACGGGCAGCAGAGTTTGTTCTGAGATAAACGGGCTTGCCCTCTCAGTCTCACTTCGTTCGACAGCTTATTCCCCCTTTTGGCTTCGCCATTTTCCCCCGGCCGGGGGAGGTGGCACGAAGTGCCAGAAGGGGAACAAGGTGGCATCGCGCAGCGATGACGGAGAGGGCGAGGATGCTTACAATATTAAAATTTGCTTCTTTCTATAGAAAGTGGGGTAGTATTATGGGAAAATATTTTGGAACCGACGGCGTGCGCGGTGTGGCGGGCGCTGATCTGACCTGTGAGCTGGCCATGAAGATCGGCCGCGGCGCAGCCGCTGTGCTGACCGGCAGCACCGGCCGCCGCCCGCGCATCCTCATCGGTAAGGACACCCGCCAGTCCGGCGACATGCTGGAAGCGGCGCTGACCGCGGGCTTGTGCAGCGTGGGTGCCGACGTGGAGAGCCTGGGCGTGCTGCCCACGCCTGCCGTGGCCTATCTGGTGGGCAAATACAATGCAGACGCCGGCATCGTGATCTCGGCCTCCCACAACCCGATGGAGTTCAACGGCATCAAAATTTTTGCCGGCACCGGCTACAAGCTGCCCGACGAGGTGGAGAACGAGATCGAAGTCTACATTGATAACAACTGCGCGGGCATCGAACTCAAGACCGGTGCGGAGGTGGGCCGCGTGTACCGCCGCGACGACGGCCTGCAGGACTATGTGGACCACCTGTACGAGTCCATCCATGGCGACCTGACCGGCCTGAACGTCTGCATCGACTGCGCAAACGGCGCTTCCGCTGCCGTGGCCCAGAAGCTGTTCCCCCGTCTGGGCGCCAAGTGCACCTTCCTGGGCGTGGAGCCGGATGGTGAGAACATCAACAAGGGCGTGGGCAGCACCCACCTCGATAACCTCGAAAAGGCGGTCGTCGAGGGCGGCTTCGACTGCGGCATCGCCTTTGACGGCGACGCCGACCGCTGCCTTGCCTGCGACGAGAAGGGCCGCGAGATGGACGGCGACAAGATCATTGCCCTGCTGGCCATGATCATGAAGGAGAAGGACCGTCTGGACGGCGACACGGCCGTTGTGACCGTGATGTCCAACCTGGGCTTCATCAAGTACATGGAGAGCCAGGGCATCCACACCGAAAAGACCGCTGTGGGCGACCGCTATGTGCTGGAGAACATGCGCGAGAACGGCTACGCCATCGGCGGTGAGCAGAGCGGCCATGTGATCCTGCTGCACCATGCCACCACCGGTGACGGCGAGCTGACCGCCGGCAAGCTGCTCAAGCTGCTGGCCGAGAGCGGCAAGAAGATGAGCGAGCTGAACGGCATCTACGCCCAGTACCCGCAGGTGCTGGTGAACGTGACCGCCAACGCCGCCCAGAAGGCCGCCTATAAGGAAGACGAAGTGCTGGCCGGTTTCATCGAGAACGAGCAGCAGAAGCTCATGAGCATGGGCCGCGTGCTGGTGCGCGTGTCCGGCACCGAGCCGAAAATTCGCGTGATGGTGGAGGGCCAGGATCTGGACGCCATCCACCGCTGCGCAGAACGCATCGTGGATAAGATCAATAAGCGCATTTTGGGACAGTAAAAAGCGCCCTCATCCGGCACCTGCGGTGCCGCCTTCCTCCGCCCGGGGAAAGGCTTTGCCTGAAAAGCAGAGGGCTGAAACGGTAAACTGAAAGGAGGACGCTATGCGCCCTGCAGATACCTGGAAAGACTATGAATTGCTGGATGCCACCGAGGGCAACCGGCTGGAGCGCTGGGGCGAGACCATTCTCATCCGCCCCGACCCGCAGGTGGTGTGGAAGACCCCCAAGCAGAGCCCCTTGTGGGCCAAGGCAGACGCGGTGTACCACCGCTCCAATCAGGGCGGCGGCGAGTGGGAATACAAGCGCCGCCTGCCCGAAAAATGGAAGATCAGCTGCGGCGAGGGCGAGGATAAGCTCACCCTCATCGTCAGCCCCACCGGCTTCAAGCACACCGGCGTGTTCCCGGAGCAGGCCGTCAACTGGGCCTGGTACGAGAAGAAAATTCGCGCCGCCGGCCGCCCCGTGAAGGTGCTGAACCTGTTCGGCTACACCGGTGGTGCCACGCTGGCCTGCGCGGCGGCGGGTGCCACCGTCTGCCATGTGGACGCCTCCAAGGGCATCGTGGCATGGGGCAAGGACAACGCCGTGGCAAGCGGTTTGGCCGACCGGCCCATCCGCTGGCTGGTGGACGACTGCGCCAAGTTCGTGGCCCGCGAAAAGCGCCGCGGCAACACCTACGATGGCATTATCATGGACCCGCCCAGCTATGGCCGCGGCCCCGGCGGTGAGATCTGGAAGCTGGAAGACTGCATCTACGACCTCATCAGCCAGTGCGAAGAAGTGCTGAGCGACAAGCCGCTGTTCTTCGCGGTGAACAGCTACACCACCGGCCTTTCCCCGGCCGTCATGGAGTATATGCTCAAGACCACCCTCATCCCCCGCTTTGGCGGCCACACCAGCTGCGACGAGATCGGCCTGCCGGTGTCCGCCACCGGCGGCGTCGTGCCCTGCGGCGCAACGGCGATCTGGGAAGAATAATATAAAAAGCAAGAGATTTTCAACACCATACGCAGTGTGGCGTTGAAAATAATATGGAATGGGGTACAGCCCCTTTCGGAGGGGCGCACCACCAGAAAGAGAAACAAAAATGAACGAGACGATTTTAACAGCAGAAAATTTAAAGTTCCGCTATGACGTCAGCGACCAGCCGGTCTACGCGCTGGACGGCGTGTCCACGCAGGTGAAGCGCGGCGAGTTCGTGGCAGTGCTGGGGGCCAACGGCTGCGGCAAATCCACGCTGGCCAAGCACTTCAACGCCATTTTGCTGCCGGAAAGCGGCAAGGTGTATGTGGAAGGCATGGACACCGCCGACGATGACAAAATTTACGACATCCGCCAGACCGTGGGCATGGTGTTCCAGAACCCGGACAACCAGATCGTGGCCACCGTGGTGGAGGAAGACGTTGCCTTTGCGCTGGAAAACCTCGGTGTGCCGCCCGAGGAGATGCGCCGCCGTGTGGATGACTCCATGAAGATGGCCGGTATCTACGAATACCGCGAGCGTGCCCCCCACAACCTGTCCGGCGGCCAGAAGCAGCGCGTCGCCATTGCAGGCGTGGTGGCCATGCGGCCGGACTGCCTGATTTTGGATGAAGCCACCGCCATGCTGGACCCCCGCGGCCGCGAGCAGGTGATGCGGACCATCCACCACCTGAACAAGAACATGGGCATCACCGTGGTGTCCATCACCCACTATATGGAAGAAGCCGCACAGGCCGACCGTGTGCTGGTGATGAGCAAGGGCCACATCGTGATGGAGGGCACCCCGAAAGAGGTGTTCAGCCAGACCGAGAAGGTGCGCTCTCTGCACCTCGATGTGCCGCAGGCTGCCGAGCTGCGGGACGAGCTGGTGAAGGCTGGCATCCCGATGCCGGAGGGCATCATCGACACCGGCGAATGCGCACAGGCTCTGTATGAGCTGCTGCAGTGAGGGGAGGGGACGCAAATGGCAGATATCATCAAGGTAGAACACCTGAGCTACGTCTACAACCCCGGCCTGCCGACGGCAGTCACCGCGCTGGATGACGTGAGCTTCACCGTGGAAGAAGGCGACTTTGTGGGCATCATCGGTGCCACCGGCTCCGGCAAAAGCACCCTCATCACCCACATGAACGGCCTGAACAAGCCCACCAGCGGCAAAATTTTCATTGACGGCCGCGACCTGTGGGCAGACCCGGAAAAGATCCGTGATTTCCGTTTCCTCACCGGATTGGTGTTCCAGTACCCGGAGTACCAGCTGTTCGAGGAGACCTGCTATAAGGACATCGCCTTTGGCCCGAAAAACATGGGCCTGGACGATGCCGAGGTAGACCGCCGCGTCCACGAAGCCGCAGACTTTGTAGGCTTAGACCCGGCGCTTTTGGAGCGTAGCCCCTTTGAATTGTCCGGCGGTCAGAAGCGCCGGGTGGCGGTGGCGGGCGTGATGGCGATGAAGCCCCGCATCCTTGTGCTGGACGAGCCCGCCGCCGGTCTTGACCCGGAGGGACGGGACGATATCCTTTCCGAAGTGAAGGAGTACCACAAAAAGACCGGCACCACCGTGCTGCTGGTTTCTCACAGCATGGAGGATATTGCCAAGTACGCCAACCGCGTCCTCGTCATGAGCAACAAGAAGATCGCCATGTACGACACGGTGGAAAAGGTGTTTGCCCGTGCCCCGGAACTGCTGGAGCTGGGCCTTTCGGTACCGCAGGTGACGAAGATTTTCCTCAAACTGCGGGAGATGGGCGTGGATGTACCCGCGGATGTGTACACCATCCCCTATGCCGTCAAGATGATCGTGGAAGCCAAACGCCGCCGCGACGCAGGCGAAAGCCTTGTGCTGCCGCGCGAAGCAAAGCAGGAAGGGGGCGCTGCCACATGCTGAGAGATATCACCATCGGCCAGCACTTCCCCGGCAACAGTCTGGTGCACCGGTTCGACCCGCGCCTGAAGCTGGTGCTGACCATCGTTTATATCGTGATGCTGTTCGCAGCGTCCAACCCGCTGGGCCTGACCCTTTCCATCCTGTTTTTGGCGGTCATGTACAGGGTGGCAAAAATTCCGCTCAAGATGATCGGCAAGAGCCTGAAGCCCATCCTGCCCATCGTGATCTTTACAGCGGTGCTGAACCTGTTCTTTGTGTCGGGCGAGGGCGAACCGCTGGTGCACATCTGGTTTCTGACCATTTACGCCGAGGGCGTGCGCTATGCTGTGCTGATGGCGGTGCGCGTCATGGCGCTGATCGCGGGCACCAGCCTGCTCACCTACACCACCAGCCCCATCGTGCTGACGGACGCCATCGAGCAGCTGCTGAAGCCGCTGGGCAAACTGCACTTCCCGGTGCACGAGCTTGCCATGATGATGAGCATTGCCCTGCGTTTCATCCCCACCCTCATTGAGGAGACGGACAAGATCATGAACGCTCAGAAGGCCCGCGGTGCCCAGCTGGACACCGGCAAGATGACCGACCGGGTCAAGGCGCTGGTGCCGGTGCTGATCCCGTTGTTCATCTCGGCCTTCCGCCGTGCGGACGAGCTGGCCATGGCCATGGAGTGCCGCTGCTACCGCGGTGGCGACGGCCGCACCCGGTTGAAAGTTTTGCGCTGCACGAAGCAGGATTATATTGACCTGGCTGTGTGCATCGCCTGCTTTGCGGTGATCTTGTCCTCCCGGCTGGTGTTCCCGAATTTTTAAGGAACGGGGGGACGCTCCGCTGGGCCAGAGGACAAGAGGGGCGTTTCGACGCGCCCCTCTCATCCTCTGGACTCCACTTACCCCTGACGAGTTAAGGGCTGCACGCCCTTAACAATCCCAAAGCAGAAGTCAAACCACAAAAAGCTAGCGCTGCGCCAGTCGGCGCTATCGCTTTAACGCTTTTTGTGGTTTTCCGATTTTGAACAAGACGAAACGGGAAAGTTGTAATTTCTTCGATGAACTTTTTACTTACGTTAGCCTACGACGGCACGAACTACTGCGGCTTTCAGGTGCAGCCCAACGGGCGCAGCGTGGCCGAGACCTTTCAGGACGGGCTGGAAGCGGTGCTGGGCACCCGGCCTGACATCAAGGGCTGCAGCCGCACCGACGCGGGCGTGCACGCGCTGGGCTTCCGGCTCAACTTCCACACCGACACCCGCATCCCGCCGGCAAAGCTGCCGCTGGCGCTGAACCAGCATCTGCCGCCGGATATCCGGGTGCTGGATGCGCAGGTGGTGCCGGAGGACTTCCATGCCCGGTATGCGGCCCACACCAAAACCTATTTATACCGCATCCACAACCACCCCATCGACTCGCCCTTTGATGCGGCCTACTACACCCGTGTGCCGAAGCGGCTGGACGAAGCAAAGATGCAGCGGGCAGCGCAGCAGTTCGTGGGCAGGCACGATTTCCTGGCCCTGTGTGCGGCGGGGTCTTCAGCCGCGGCCCACGGCGACACGGTGCGCACCATCACCGACTGTCACGTGACCCGCAGAGGGGACGAAGTGGACATTGAGGTGACCGCCGACGGCTACCTGTACAACATGGTGCGTATCCTCGCGGGCACCTTGTGCGAAGCAGGTGCCGGGCGGCTGGACCCGGCGGAAATTCCAGCCATCCTCGCCAGCCGCGACCGCAGCCGCGCCGGGCCCACTCTGCCCGCAAAGGGCCTGTTTTTGAAGTGTGTGGAATACGGGGCCGCACCCTCTCAGCCGCCTTCGGCGGCAGCTCTCCCAGAGGGAGAGCCAAGAACCTGACCGGAAGTGCCGGCCAGACCGGCACAAAGGAGAAAAAACCTATGAGCAAGATTCATCGCGGCGGCCGCTCGGCCGAGGGCGAGCCGCTTTCGGCCGGGCGGGTCGAATACCTCGAAGCCGCCCGTGCCCGCGCCCGGGCAAAGCACATCCGCCGCACGGTCATCATCGTGGCGGCGCTGACCATCGTCATCCTGTTCGCCACCGGCATGGTGGGGTCTTCCATCGCCCGGGCCAAGGACCTGGTGGATTCGGTGCACATCGCACTGACCCCGGCTTCCGGCTGGCCGCAGCAGACCGGCATCACCGACCCGGACACCGTGGTGCCCATGTCCGGCAGTTTTGTGGAAAAGGGCGGCGACAGCTGCGCGGTCTACAGCCTGAGCGGCACCCGCCTGAACAGCATCCAGAGCGGCTACGCCCGCCCGGCCATCGCCGTGGGCAAAAACCGCTTCGTGCTGTACAACCGCTCCGGCAACGAGCTGCGGGTGGAGAGCCGCACCCAGAACCTCTACACCAAAACCATGGACAGCACCATCGCGCTGTGCGCGGTGGCGAACGCCGGGCAGGTGGCCGTGGTCACCGACAGCACGGACAGCGCCGCGAAGCTGACGGTGTACAACTCCGCCATGGAGCAGGCACTGAGCTGGAACCTGACCAGCGAACAGGGCACGCCGCTGCGCATGGCCTTCTCGCCGGACAGCCGCCGCCTTGCCGTGGCGGCCGTGACGGCCACCGGCGGCCAGCTGGCCACGAACCTCTATGCGCTGCCCCTTTCCCAGGGAGACCCGGTGCAATTGGGCACCGAAGCCAGCGTGCCCCAGTGGATGGGCTGGATGTCCAACGGCTTTCTGCTGGTGCTCTATGAGAACCGTGCTGTGCTCTACAACACGACCGGCGGCAGTATCGGCGAGCGCGCCAGCTATGACTTTGGCGGTGCCACCCTCGTGAGCGTGTCTGCCGGGAACAGCGGTGCGGCCCTGCTGCTGAGCAGCGGCCAGACCTGCACCGCCGTGCTGCTGGACGGGGAGCTTCAGGTGGGGTACAGCGGCAGCGTGCCTGCCGCCAACCACATCGTCCTTGCGCAGAACGACGGCTTCTACCTGCTGACCGACAGCACGGTGGAGCGGTTCGACCATGCGGGGCAGTTCCAGTGGAGCCAGACCCTTCCGGCCCGGCCGCAGGCGCTGATCGAGGGCAAGCAGATCCTGGTGTTCACCGGCAACACGGTGCAGGCGGTCACCCCGCCGGAGGAAGCTTCCAGCAGCCAGTGAGCTGCTTTTTGAGGGGGAAATCGCGCACGTTTTAGCACTCCTGCGGCGAGAATGATAAAAATTACAGGGAAAACAAGGTATGTTCAAGAATCCGTCATTTCTTTTTGATATCATATGTACGGCAGCCTGGATCATCCTGATGATCCGCTATGCGCACAAGGGCTTTCTTTCGTCCATGGTGCAGCTGGTGGGCAATCTGATCAGTCTGCTGGGTGCCCGGCAGCTGTCCACAGCCTGCGCGGGCTGGGTGTTCGAGCACATGCTGGCCGGAGGGTTCCGCACCCAGATCGCGGCCAGCCTTTCCGCCGGAGGGGTCGTGGACCTGACCGGCATCGCGGAAAAGTATGCAGGCTTCCTGCCTGCAAGCTTCCGGGCGTCCATCGTGGCGGCCTGCGAGCGCTCCATCGGCGCAGTGCTGGCGGACAACGCCGTGGTGCTGGCCGATACCATCGTGGAAAACGTGCTGCAGCCGCTGCTCACCCCGGTGATCACGCTGGTGCTGTTCTTTTTGTTCTACGCGCTGCTGCGGCTGCTGGTGAGCATGCTGGTCACGGTGCTGGGCCTTGTGAACAAGCTGCCGGTCATCGGCACGATGAACCGCGCCCTGGGTTGGATCGTGGGCGGCGGCACGGCGCTGCTGGACATCTATCTGGTGCTGTGCGTGCTGTGGGGCATCATCGTCGTCACCGGCGGCAACCTGAATGTGCTCAACGACACGGTGATGAGCACCAGCCTTTACTATAAAGTGTTTAATCTGTTCAACCCGTTCCTGTAAGACGGCGGGCAGAGCAGTAAGGAGGGACTATGGTCTGTATTCGATGCCAGAAACGGCCGGCGATCATTTTCATCCAGCGGATGGACAATGGTCAGATGAAGCAGGAGGGGTACTGTCTGCACTGTGCCCGGGAGCTGCACATCAAGCCGGTGGATGATCTGATGAAGCAATTCGGCATGTCGGATCAGGATCTTGACAACATGGAGAACCGCATGGAAAGCATGATGGAAGAACTGGGTGACGCAAACCCGCTCTCCATGATGATGAACATGGCAAATGGCGGCGAGGACGCCGACCCGGACGGCATGGACGAAGATCTTGTTCCCGGCAGCAATGCCACCTTCCCGCTGGGGTTCACCAGCAGCGAGAAAAAGGACGGCGACAAAAAAGCCGACCGCAAGAACGGCAAAAAGCCGCCCAAGCGCAAATTCCTGGACACCTATTGCGAGAACCTGACCCGCAAGGCCCGGGAGGGCAAGCTGGACGACATCATTGGCCGCGACCGCGAAATTTACCGCACCATCCAGATTTTGAGCCGCCGCCAGAAGAATAACCCCTGCCTGATCGGCGAGGCAGGCGTGGGCAAGACGGCCATCGCCGAGGGCATTGCCGAGCGCATTGCCAAGGGGCAGGTGCCCATCGGTTTGAAAGATAAGGAAATTTATCTGCTGGACCTCACCAGCCTTGTGGCGGGTACCCAGTTCCGCGGCCAGTTCGAGCAGCGGGTCAAGGGCCTGCTGAGCGAGGTGAAGGCCGCGGGCAACGTCATCCTGTTCATTGACGAAATTCACACCATCACCTCGGCCGGTGAGAGCGAAGGTGCCATGAACGCGGGCAATATCTTAAAGCCTGCTCTGTCCCGTGGGGAAATTCAGGTCATCGGTGCCACCACCTTCAACGAGTACCGCAAGTACATCGAGAAGGATCAGGCACTGGAGCGCCGCTTCCAGCCCGTGCGGGTGGAGGAACCCAGCGTGGCGGATACCCTCGCTGTGATGAACGGCATCAAGCGCTATTACGAGCAGCACCACCATGTGCAGGTGCCTGCCGATGTGCTCAGCGCCACCGTCACCCTGAGCGAGCGCTATATCACCGACCGCTACCTGCCGGATAAGGCCATCGACCTGCTGGACGAGGCCTGCGCCTGCTGCAATCTGGCCCACCCGGTCATTTCCGAGTACCTCGGGATGCAGAAGGAACTGGACGCTCTCAGGCAGGAAGAAGCCGACATGGAGAATGCGGACGTCAACGAGCCCATCGACTACGAGCGCGTGGCCGAGCGCAAGACCCGCATCGCCAAGCTGGAAGCCGACCTGCCCGCCAAGCAGGCCGCTGCCAGCGAGATTCAGGTGACCATGGACGATGTGGCCAAGGTCATCGAGCTGTGGACCGGCATCCCGGCGGTGAAGATCCGCGAGACCGAGTTCGCAAAGCTGGCAAATCTGGAAGGTGAGCTGAAAAAGAAGATCATCGGGCAGGACGAAGCCGTGCATCTGGTGGCGCAGGCCATCAAGCGCAGCCGTGCCGACCTCTCCGGCCGCCGCCGCCCGGCCAGCTTCATCTTTGTGGGCCCCACCGGCGTGGGCAAGACCGAACTGGTCAAGCAGCTGGCAAACCAGCTGTTCGACGGCCCGGACCCGCTCATCCGGCTGGACATGAGCGAGTATATGGAAAAATACGCAGTGTCCCGCATGATCGGTTCGCCTCCGGGCTATGTGGGCTACGAGGAAGCCGGTCAGCTCACCGAAAAGGTCCGCCGCCGCCCCTACAGCGTCGTGCTGTTCGATGAGATCGAGAAGGCTCACCCCGATGTGATGAACATCCTGCTGCAGATTTTGGACGAAGGCAAGATCAACGATGCGCAGGGCCGCACCGTGGACTTCTCCAACACGGTCATCTGCATGACCTCCAACGCGGGCAGCAGCGACCAGACCACCGGCGGCCTCGGCTTCAACAAGAGCGAGGAGCAGCGCAGCGAGGAAAAGACCCGCAAGGCGCTGGCCCAGTTCCTGCGGCCGGAGTTCCTTGGCCGCGTGGATGAAGTCATTGCCTTCAAGCCGCTCACCGAGGAAACGCTGCAGGGCATCGCGGCCCTGATGCTGGACGAATACAAGTCCGGCATGGACGCTAAGGGCATTGCCTATAGCTACACCCCGGCGGCCCTCAAGGCACTGGTGAAAAAGAGCCAGGGCGGCAAGTTTGGTGCCCGTGACCTGCGCCGGGTCATCCGCAAGGCTGTGGAGGACCCCGCCGCCGAGCGCCTGATCGACGGCACCCTTGCTTCCGGCAGCACCCTTGTGGTGGATGCCGATGAAAACGGCGAAGTCGTGCTGAAATAATCATAACCGCAAAGCACCCCGGCTGAAAACAGCTGGGGTGCTTTTTGTCTGCTCATAAAAACTTTTTGTAATATATACTTGACGTTTAGAATGGTAAATGCTACTATATGTCCAGAGGATAAAACAAATGCCGACCCGGCAGGAAAGGAGCGTATCAATGCCGAAGAACCTGAAATTAAAGGCTGCCCGTGCGGAAAAGGATATGACGCAAGGCGCGCTTGCCGAGGCGGCAGGGGTTTCGCGCCAGACTATCAACGCCATTGAAAAAGGGGAGTACAACCCCACCATCAACCTTTGCCGCAGTATCTGTAAAATTCTGGATAAGACATTGGATGAACTGTTCTGGGAGGAATGAGTTATGAAATTTTCACTATATAGCAAGAAAAACCAGTTGGACGAGATGCAGGAACAGACCATGCGCAAAATTGAAAGCCATGGCTTCTGGCTGCTGTGGGGCAGCCTTCTGGCGGCGTGGATCGTGCAGACGGTGTTCGGGGCTGCGGACAAGGCTGCCGGAGAGTGGGTCGTATTCATGATCGGCTGCATCTATACGGGTGTCGCGTGTCTGCGCAATGGTCTGTGGGATCGCCACTTTTCGGATACGCCCCCGGCCAATGCCGTGTGGTCTCTGGTGGCTGCGGTGGCGGTTACGCTGATCTGCGGGTTTTCCCGTGGATACTGGGTCGGTGCCGCTTTTACCGGTGTTTTTACCGGCATCCTGTGCTTTGCATTGCTGCAGCTGTGCGCCGCATTGACACGCAAACGGCGCGAGCATCTGGATGACCCGAAGGACGGAGAGTAATATTACAAAAAGGGGCTGCTGCACAGCATTTGATGCAGCAGCCCCTTTTTGCATGGGTGCATGATATTATCCCGCATTGACAAAACTGCGCAGAATAAGTACAATAAAACATAGCTATCCGCAAATTTTTTGCATGAGAATAAAGGAGCGTTTTTCTATGCCGAGCAATAAAGTCCGCACCCGTTTTGCGCCGTCGCCCACGGGTTATATGCACGTTGGCAACCTGCGCACTGCCCTGTACACCTACCTGATGGCAAAGCACGAGGATGGCACCTTCATCCTGCGCATCGAGGATACCGACCAGGGCCGCTACGTCGAGGGCGCAGTGGATGTCATTTACAACACCCTGCGGGAGACCGGCCTGCTGTGGGACGAAGGCCCGGACATCGGCGGCCCCGTGGGCCCCTATGTGCAGAGCGAGCGCATGGGCATGTTCAAACAGTATGCCGAGCAGCTGGTGGCCGAGGGTAAGGCATATTATTGCTTCTGCACCGAGGAGCGTCTGGAAGCCCTGCACGCCGAGCAGCGCGCCAACGGTGAGATGACCCACTATGACGGATGCTGCCGCAACCTGCCCAAGGAGGAAGTGGAAAAGCGTCTGGCAGCAGGCGAGCCCTATGTCATCCGCCAGAAGATCCCCAAAGAGGGCGTGACCGGCTTTGACGATGTGGTGTACGGCCACATCGAGGTGAACAACAGCGAGATGGACGACCAGATCCTCATCAAGACCGACGGCATGCCCACCTACAACTTTGCCAACGTGGTGGACGACCACCTGATGGGCATCACCCACGTCATCCGCGGCAGTGAGTATCTGTCCTCCACCCCCAAGTACAACCTGCTGTATCAGGCCTTTGGCTGGGACATCCCCACCTATATCCACTGCCCGCCGGTCATGAAGGACGCCCAGAACAAGCTCTCGAAGCGCAACGGCGATGCCAGCTATCAGGATCTGGTGGCAAAGGGCTACCTGACCGAGGCCGTGCTGAACTACATCTGCCTGCTGGGCTGGAGCCCCAAGGGCGAGTATGCCGAGCAGGAGATCTTCTCCCTGCCGGAACTGGTCAAGATCTGGTCTCCGGACGGCATCTCCAAGTCCCCGGCCATCTTCGATCCCCTCAAGCTGCGGGCCATCAACGCGGAGTATATCCGCCGCCTGTCTCCCGAGGAGTTCCAGAAGAAGGCGGAACCCTGGATCGACCAGGCCGTGCACACCCCCATCAACAAGGCGCTGCTGTGCGCGAACCTGCAGCCCCGCTGCGAAGTGCTGGGTGAAATTCCCGAACAGCTGGATTTCTTTGACGCCATGCCGGACTACGACGTGAGCCTGTATGCCAACAAGAAGCAGAAGACCACGCCTGAAACTGCGAAGGAAGCGCTGGAAGCCCTGCTGCCTGTGCTGGAAAATGCAGACTTTGATAATCGTGACGCCGTGTTCGATGCCTGCAAGGCCAAGGCCGAAGAACTGGGCAAGAAGAACGGCTGGCTGCTCTACCCGCTGGGCATTGCCCTCTCCGGCAAGCAGCGCACCCCCGGCGGCGGCACCGATCTCGCCTGCATGATGGGCCGCGAGAAGACCCTCGCCCGCGTCAAAGCGGCCATTGAAAAGCTGAACGGCTGATTTTTTGCAAAATAACACAAAGCTCTGCGGCGTTTTTGAACGCTGCAGGGCTTTTTTGCGTCTTTGGGCCGGTTTGCGGGGGTTCTGCGCACCGCGCCAAAAAACGCCGCTGCCCCGCGCTACAGTATATGCAGAAAGCGCGGGGAACAGAACCACAGAATGCCCCGCCGGAAAGCAGGGAGTAAAGATGACAGAGCGGATGGGGCTTTTATCGGTGAACGGAGGCCGGGCACGGTTTACGCCGCGGACACTGCGGGCCGAACTGCGGCCTGCGGCGCGCAGACTGGCGGCGGTGGCCGTGGGCTTTGCGGGCGGCTGGGCCGTGCTGTACGGGGCACTGATGCCCTTTGGCCTTGGGTTTGTGCTGGGCTTTGCCGAGGACTGCTTTGCGCCCTGCGCGGCAGGTGCGGCGCTGGGGGTGCTGCTGCACAGCTTTGGGGCGCTTTCGCTGCGCAGCATCTGCCTGCTGTGTGCGCTGGGTGCCGCCGTGGCCGTACGGTGGATGGGTGCCAAAAAGCTGGCCGTGACTGCGCTGGCAGGCTGCGGCACGCTGGTGGGCGTGGCGCTGTGCTTTGCCCTCGGCGGCAATGGCGGGGCAGAGCTGGTGTTCTACAGCGCAGCAGATGCCCTGCTGGCGGCGGCCATGGGGTTATGCCTGCGGCGGTTCGCGCCGGAACAGCCCGGGGCCGGGATGCTTCTCGTGGGCGCTGCCGCGGCGGCAGCCCTCGGCAGTGTACAGCTGTGGAAGCTCTGGCCCGGGGTGGCGGTATGCGCCGCGCTGGAGCTGTATCTGTGCTGCAAGGGGCAGGCAAAAGCCGCGCTGGCGGCCTGCGCAGTGCTGGGTGCCGCCCTCTGCGGGGCCGAACCGGCCCTTGCCCCGGCAGCGGCGGGCCTTTCCTGTGCGACGGCGGCAGCGGCGGTGCTGGCCCCGGGCCAGCGCATCGAGACGGTGGCCGCCTATGCAGGCGGCTGTGTCACCGGGGCGCTCTGTGTCCAACCGCCCGGGAATGCCTTTCAATACCTGTTCAGCGTCTGCGGGGCACTGGCGGTGGTGTCGGCGCTGCCGGCCGGGTGGCTGGCCCCGGAACCGGAAGAAAAAGCCGCGCCTGCACCCATGGACCGGCCCCGGTTCAGCGCCGCCGCCACCCGGCTGGAACAGGTGGCCCAGAGCCTTTCTTCGCTGGCCGAGACGGTCAACGATGTCTACGACGCCCTGCCGCACCGGCAGGAGGATTTCCACTGGGTAATTGATAACACCCATGATACTCTTTGTTTTAACTGCGGGCGGCGGGAGACCTGCTGGAAGCAGGAGTATGCCGCCACCATGGAGGGCATGGAGGCCCTGCGCCCGCTGCTGGAAAACGGCGGGCTGGAAACTGCCCAATTGCCCGGGCAATTGTCCCGGTGCATCCACCCGGCGGCGCTGTGCGCGGCGGCGGGGCGGTCCTTCGCGCTCTACCGCAGCCGCAAGGAGGCCCGCATCCACGCCGAAGCCATGCGCACCGCCCTCACCGAGCAGTACAGCGCTGTGGCCGAAGCGCTGGGTGTGCTGGGCGAACAGCTGGGCCGCCCGGGCGACCCGGAACCCTACAAATCCGGCCGGGTGGCGGACCTGTTCACCGCGCTGGGTTCCCCGCCGCAGGAGTGCGCCGTCACGCTGGACGACCTGGGCCGCACCCATGCAGCCGTCACCCTGCCGCGCACCCGGTTCTCGGCCCAGGAGCTGGACGCACTGGCCGGAGAGGTGGGCCGCATCTGCCGCCGCACGTTGGAAACGCCGCAGGTGCTCTCCTGCAAGGGGCTGACCACCCTGCTGTTCAGCGAAAAACCGGCTCTGCGGGCGGTGTTCGGCATGGCGGGCGCGGCGGCGCGGGGCAGCATCTCCGGCGATGCGGTACAGCAGTTCTGCAGCCCGGCGGCGGCGCAGATGATCCTGTGCGACGGCATGGGCACCGGGCGGCCTGCTGCCGTGGACGGCAACCTTGCCGCCGAACTCACTGCGCGACTTTTGAAGGCGGGCTTTACCGCCGAGCTGGCGGCGCGGCTCGTCAACGTGGCGCTGGCCCTCAAGAGTGAGGACGAGAGCGGCGCGACGCTGGACCTCATCAGCGTGGACCTCTACACCGGCACGGCACGGCTGTTCAAGGCCGGGGCGGCCCCGGGCTTTCTGGTGCACGGCGGGCGGGTGCGGGCCGTGGGGGACGCCAGCCTGCCGGTGGGCATCCTGGGCGGCGTGAACGGCCAGAGCCGGGTGGTGCACCTGACCGCCGGGGACTACGCGGTGCTGGTGTCGGACGGGCTGCTGGTGGACGGCCCCGGCTGGGTGGCAAAGCAGCTGGAGCTTTCGGCGGCGGCAGGAGATGCGCCGGACAAGCTGGCAAAGACGCTGGTGGAGACGGCCCGCGCCCGGGCGCAGAAGACCGGCCGGCCCGACGACATCACGGCGGCGGTGCTGCGGCTGGAAAAATGCGGCTGATGTCCTGTTTTTCGTTGATTTTCGATCGGAGGGAGGGTATACTATGTAGATATGAATGCAGGAACAGGAGGCGGTAAAAATGCTCAACATTACAGTGGCGGCCGATGGCAGCGGCGATTTTGCCTCGGTGTCCGAGGCGGTGCTGGCCGTGCCCTACGCCTGCGCGGCGGTCATCCGCATCGGGCCGGGCGTTTACCGGGAAAAGCTGGTCTGCGAAAAGCAGGATATTACATTGATCGGCGCAGGCCCGGATAAGACCTGCATCGTGTGGGGGGACGGCGGCAGACTGCCGCACCCGGACGGCAGGCCCACCCACACCTTCCGCAGCTACACCGCATTTTTCAGCGGGGAACGCCTGCGGGTGGAAGATTTGACGATCGAGAACGACGCCGGCCCCGGTGCCGAGGTGGGGCAGGCGGTAGCGGCCTATGTGGACAGCGCCCATGCAGCGTTTCAGAATGTGCGGCTGCTGGGCAATCAGGATACACTGTTCTGTGCGCCTTTGCCGGAGAAAGAGCGCGAGAAGGACGGCTTCCTCGGCCCGCGCGGCCTTGCGCCCCGCCGCCCCACGGCCCAGTATTACCAGCACTGCGAGATCGCGGGCGATATCGACTTCATCTTTGGCGGGGCGGACGCGCTGTTTGAGCAGTGCACCATCCGCACCGTGAACAACCATCTCCCGGCCAGCTACGTCACGGCCCCCTCCGGCTCCGCCGAAGGGCTGGGCTTTGTGTTCTGGGACTGCGATTTCGTCTCGGACGGCTGCCCGGCGGGCACCGTTTTTCTGGGCAGGCCGTGGCGGCCCACCGGAAAGACGGCCGTGCTGGACTGCCGCCTGGGGGCCCACATTGCGCCGGAAGGCTTTTCGCCCTGGCAGAGCCGCACCGATTCGGACCTTGCCTGCTTTGCCGAGGCGGGCAGCACCGGTGCGGGCGCGGCAGCGCGCGGCGGCTGGGTGAAGCAGCTGGACAGCGCCCAGGCCGCAGACCTGCTCAAACGGGCACGGAAACTCTGCAGACCGGAATAATTGCGAAAAAGATAAAGGAATGTATAAGGGATATCTATGAAAAAGCTGCCGAATTCTGTCAAATGGCTCATCATCCTGCTGGTGCTCGTGGGCATGGGCTGGATGATGTGGAAGGTGAACGACCGGGCTTCCCGGGTGGAGATGCCTGCACCGGACAATACATTTGGGATTTACCGCGCGACGGATTCCAATTCGTAAACAATTTTGAATGGCCGCCGCGTGCGCTTTGGTCATGAACGGCGGAAGCATTATTTTTATAATTTGCAGCTCGAAAAAATCCACGGATTTTTCCGAGCTGCTTTTTCACGAGAAATAGATGTGGAAAAGCAAAAGCCGGAACGACTGCAGTCGTTTCGGCTTTTGTGGATCATTTATTCCTGTGCGGCCTTTTTCTCGTTGGCGGGCAGGTCGTTCATGATGAACCAGAAGGTGGTGCCCATGCCGATGGCGCTCTGCACGCCGAAGCGGAAGCCGTGCTGTTGGAAGATGGCTTTGGTGATGGAAAGACCGAGACCGGTGCCCTGCTTGCCGGAGTCGGAGCGGGAGCGGTAATACCGGTCGAAGATGTAGGGCAGGTCGTCGGCCGAGATGCCGGGGCCGTGGTCTTCCACTTCCACACGCACACCCTCGGTGCAGCGCTGTGCCCGCAGGATGAAGATGCCATCCTTGCCGATGTGGTGCATGGCGTTGCCCAGCAGATTATGCAAAGCGCGCTGCATCATGTCCGGGTCAGCGTAGACGGGCAGCTCCTCGTCCGGCAGTTCCAGCTTGAGCTGCCAGCCGTTCTGGGCGCAGATGGCGTCGTAGCGCTCGCTCACCTCGTCGCACAGCTGGCCCATGTCAAAGTGCACCCGCTCGCACTTGTCCGCACCGCTGGTCACCTTGCTCAGCTCCATCACGCTGGAAACCAGTGCGGTCAGGCGGTCGGCCTCGTCCACGATGATGTTCATCTGCTCATCGCGGTGGGCCTTGTCGTCGCCGGTGATGTCGCGCACCGTCTCGGCGTAGCCCTTGATGAGGGTCAGCGGGGTGCGCAGGTCGTGAGAGACATTGGCCAGCAGATCCCGCTGCATCTGGGCTGCGTGCTGCACCTCGGACGCCATGTGGTTGAAGTCCTGGGCAAGGTCGCCCAGCTCATCCCGGCGGCTGCTGTCCACCTGCACGGCGTAATTGCCCAGGGCCATCTGGCGCGCGGCACTGGAAAGCTGGCGCAGGGGCTTGGTGAACCACGCGCTGAACAGCCACGCGGCCGAAAGTGCCATAATGAAGATCAGCGCCGCCGTCATGGGCAGCACGGTGCTGAGCACATTGCCGGCCTCGGCCACATGCACCAGACTGGTGGTGACCAGCACAGTATACTCGCCGCCGGAGGTGTTGCGCCCCACCAGCAGCTGGGCCGAGCCGGACAGCCGGGGCGGGTTCAGCGTCTGCACAAAGCCGCCGGTGGTGCGGCATTTTTTGCGCATGGCCACGGCGGTGGAGACGATCATATCATTGTTGGAAGCGTCCGACAGCAGCGTTTCGTGCAGGTTGCAGTAGGACTGGTTCTCGATCTTGTAGATGGTGCGCATGGTGGAATCCGAGATGTCCACACAAAAGCTGTTCAGGTTGCCGCTGGCGTACAGCTGGGCGGCCAGCTTGTCAAAGAAGGACCCGTTGACATAGAGCCGCCCGAAGGACCAGGACGAGAGCGTTTCGCCGTCGGCGAGGGCCTTGTCCAGCTCCGAGGCGATGCTCTCTGCCTGCGTGGTCAGCTGGGACTCGATGTGCTTGGTGTACAGCGGCTCCAGCAGCTGGGTGGAAAGGAACCAGAACAGCCCCAGCAAAAACAGGCAGATGCAGCACAAAAACCACATCAGCTGGCCGCGGATGCCGAGAGAACGATGATGCCGCATGGATGTGTTCTCCTTTTAGCCGCGTACTGCGTCCGGGTCAAACTTGTAGCCGATGCCCCACACGGTGGCGATGTAACCGCGGCACTTGCCCAGATGGCCGCGCAGCATCTTGACGTGGGTGTCCACGGTGCGGTCCTCGCCAAAGTAGTCGTAGTTCCACACCTTCTGCAGAATTTTCTCGCGGCTGAGGGCGATGCCCTTGTTGGACGCCAGGAACACCAGCAGGTCAAACTCCTTGGGCGTCAGGGCCACATCCTCGCCGGAGACCCGCACCGTGTGGCTGGCGGTGTCGATGGTCAGCTCGCCGAAGGTCATGATGTTGTCGGCGGCAGCGGGCTTGGGCATGGTGCGGTTCAGCACGGCCTTCACGCGGGCCACCAGCTCGCGGGGGGAGAAGGGCTTGACCACATAGTCGTCGGCACCGCTCTCCAGGCCCGCCAGCTTATCGTATTCCTCGCCGCGGGCGGTGAGGATGATGACGGGGGTGTTGATGTGGCGGGCGCGCATCTCCCGCAGGCAGGTCATGCCGTCCATGAAGGGCATCATCAGGTCCAGGATGACCAGATCGAAGGCCCCGCCGGAAAGCTGGGCCAGCGCGGCGGTGCCGTCGCCTGCTTCTGCACACACATAACCGGAATATTGTAAATGTTCGCTGATCAGCTCGCGGATGCGCGGCTCATCGTCAACGATCAGGATTTTTGCCATAGGACAGACCCCTTCCTCAGATTCGTCTATTTTCACGGTTTTATAATACTGCAAGAATGGGAAAAAGCTGTGAAGTTTGCATGAATGCTTTGCAAAAAGCAGTCTCCTGCTCTCAGTATACCACACAAAAGCCTGGGTGCACAGGGCATTTTGCGCGAAGAAAAGCCCGGCGCTTGCACTGCCGGGCAGGGAATGCTATACTGAAACGATAAGGGGCAGCGCACTGCCCGAAGCTTTTGGAAGATAAAGGGAAAAGCCCTATGCGAATCGGACTTGTTGAATTTTTGCTCATCCTTGCCATTGCGTCGCTGACCGTCGGCCCGCAGGTGGCGCTCTTTGTGGACCGCTGGATGCGCCGCGCCAACCGCGCCAGCGCTCAGGCTGCCCGCCGCCGGGCCGAATATGCCGCCCAGGCCGCCGCCGAGCGGGACGCGCTGCTCAAGCGGTTCCGCACGGCCAGCACCGTGTTTGGGGTGTGCATCCTGCTGGCACTGGTGTATGCGCTGGTGCTGCGGCCCATCGACACGCCGCCGCAGCGCTACAAAGCGCCCGAGACCCGGCAGGACCCCGGCGCGGCGCAGACCGCGCTTTCCACCGACAGCAAGGACAGCTGGGACCTGGGCGAGTACCAGGGCGTGGACTGCATCCGCGAACAGGACGGCCTTGTGTACGCGGCGGCCTACAACGGTGCGGCGCTGAAAAAGCGCACGAGCGACCTTGTGCGCACCGACGGCGGCCACTATGCGGCCATTCTCTCGGTGGAGGGTGAGCTGACCGGCTTCGATTTTGACCAGAACGGCGACCTGTGGCTCACCGTGGTGACCACCTCCGGCGGGGCGCTGTGCCGTGCCGTCCACGATAACTGGGGTGCCGCGGTGGAACAGGTGGTCACCCAGATCGACGGTGCACCGCTGGGAGCCATCTCGGCCGTGGAAGTGGGCCCGGACGGCAAGGTGTACTTTGCCGTGGTGGGAGATGAACCGGTGGATAACGGGCTGGAAAGCGCCCTGCGCACCGAGCTGCTGGCCCACACCGGCACCGGCTGGGTGTACGTCTACGACCCGGCAGACCGTTCCGTGCAGCGGGTGCTGGGCGGCGTGGCCGGGGCCTCCGGCCTGGCCCTCTCGGCCGACGGTGAAACGCTCTACGTCTCGGACCTCGGCAGCCGCTGCGTGTGGAGCGTGGACGCCGACGCCCGGGAGCTGACGGCGGGCGGCAGAGACTGCGGGAGCGCCGCCGACAGCCTGCCGGGCTACCCCGGTGCGCTGGCGCTGGACGAAGACGGTGCGCTGTACATCAGCTTCCGCTGGAGCCGCAGCGGCTGGCTGGAACAGAATGCCGACAGCACCTTCCTGCGCGGGGTGGCCCTGCGTGCAGGCCAGAACCTGCAGCAGAAGCTGTTCCGCATGACGGCGGATGCGCCCTGCGCCGCTGTGGTGGACCCGGCCACCGGGGCGTGGAAGCGCACCATCACCGGCCGGGCAATGAACAGCTGCGCGGCGGCGTGCCCGGTGGGCAGCAAAGTGTATTTTGGTGCAGTGGGCTCTGCACGCCTGCTGCAGGCAAGAGTATAAAAGGAGTGTTTTGAAATGACCGAAGCATTCAAACAGCAAATCGAGACCGAGGCCCGGCAGGCCGTGACCGAACTGCTGGCCCAGGCAAACCTGAAAAAAGGTGACGTGTTCGTGGTGGGCTGCTCGTCCAGTGAGATCGTGGGCGGCCACATCGGTAAGGATTCCAGCCTGGAAGCCGCGCAGGCCGTATATGCAGGCATTGCGCCGGTGCTGGCGGAACAGGGCATCTGGCTGGCAGCGCAGTGCTGTGAGCATTTGAACCGTGCCATTATCCTCGAGCGCGAAGCCGCCGAGAAATACGGCTGGGAGGAAGTGTGTGTGGTGCCCCGGCCTCATGCGGGCGGCAGCTGGGCCACCACCTGCTGGAAAAACTTCAAAGAGCCGGTGGCCGTGGAAGAAATCCGCGCCCACGCGGGCATCGACATCGGCGGCACCCTCATCGGCATGCACCTCAAGCGGGTGGCCGTGCCGGTGCGGCTGAGCCTTTCCAAAATTGGCGAAGCGAATATCCTGTGTGCCCGCACCCGCCCGAAGCTCATCGGCGGCGAGCGCGCCAAGTATACCGAGGAGGACTGAGAAAGATGGCGGAAAAGACACTGGAACAGATGAAGGAAGCGGTGGCGGAGATCCGCGAAAAGATGGCCGCAGCCGCCCGGGAAGCGGGCCGTGACCCCGCAGCGGTGCAGCTGTGCGCCGCCTGCAAGACCCGCACGGCCGTAACGGTAGCCGCCAGCGCCGCTTTGCCCATTGATGTGTTCGGCGAGAACCATGTGCAGGAGCTGTGCGCAAACTTTGACGCGGGCGCTTACTGCGGCAAGCCCAGCCACTTCATCGGCCATCTGCAGACCAATAAGATCAAGAAGGTGCTGGGCCGTGCCAGCCTGATCCAGAGCGTGGACAGCGAGCATCTGCTGAATGCCATCGAGAAGGAAGCCGCCAAGGCGGGCATCGTGCAGAACGTGCTGCTGGAAGTGAACATCGGCGGCGAGGAGTCGAAGACCGGCGTGGCACCGGAAGCCCTCTGGCCGCTGCTGGATGCCGCTGCCGCCGAGGAGCACATCCGGGTGAAGGGCCTGATGGCCATCCCGCCCGTGAACGACGACGATGCCCAGAACCGCCGGTACCTCGCTGAGGTGTACAAGCTGTTCGTGCAGGCCGGGGAGCGCGGCTATCAGAACGTGCAGATGGAGACCCTCTCCATGGGCATGAGCGGCGACTTTGAAAACGCCATCCGCGAAGGTGCCACCCTTGTGCGCATCGGCACCGCCATCTACGGCGAGCGGGATTACAGTAAGAAAGTGTAAAATGCGCCCTCATCAGTCTGCTTCGCAGACAGCTTCCCCCGACCGGGGGAAGCCTTCCTGCGCGCAGCAGTTTCCGAAAAGCCTTCCCCCAGACGGGGGAAGGTGGACGCGAGCAGAGCGAGCGGACGGATGAGGGTGTCCAACAGGAGGTATCATGTCCAAGCAAAAAACGACCATCACCGACCCCGGCGCGCACCACACCAGCAGCGGCGCGCTCATCCGGCGGTTTTTGCCGTATCTGGCAAAATATAAGAAAACGCTGTTCCTCGATCTGTTCTGCGCGGCACTGACCACCCTGTGCGACATCGTGCTGCCCAAGATCATGAGCACCATCACCAACGCCGCCATGGGCGTGGGCATCACCCTGACGGCACAGATCGTGCTGCGGCTGGCGGCAGTGTACTTTGTGCTGCGTCTCATCGACGGCGCGGCCCAGTATTATATGTCCAGCATCGGCCACATCATGGGTGTGCACATCGAGACCGATATGCGCCGGGATGCCTTTGACCATCTGCTGCGGCTGGACCATACCTACTACAACAATACCAAGGTGGGCACCATCATGGGCCGCATCACCAACGATTTGTTCGATGTGACCGAGTTTGCCCACCACTGCCCGGAGGAATTCTTCATCGCGGCCATCAAGATCGTGGTGTCCTTCGTCATCCTGTGTCAGGCCAGCGTGCCGCTGACGCTGGCCGTGTTCGCCTGCGTGCCGCTGATGGGCGTGGTGTCGGTGTACCTGAACGGCCGTCTGCGGGCGCGGTTCCGCCAGCAGCGGGTGCAGATCGGCGAGCTGAACTCCACCATCGAGGACAGCCTGCTGGGGCAGGGCGTGGTAAAAGCCTTTGCCGCTGAGGACGAGGAACGCGAAAAGTTCCTGCAGGGCAACAAGGATTTTGAGCAGATCAAGACCCTGAGCTACTACGCCATGGGCGCGTTCAACACCTCCACCCGCCTGTTCGACGGCCTGATGTATCTGGTGGTCATTCTGGCGGGCGGCCTTTCGCTGGTGTACGGCAAAATTACTGCCGGTGACATGGTGGCCTATATGCTGTACGTCACCACCCTCATTGCAACCATCCGCCGCATCGTGGAGTTCGCCGAGCAGTTCCAACGCGGCATGACCGGCATCGAGCGCTTTGCCGAGATCATGGACACCCCCGTCACCATCGACGACGCGCCGGACGCTGTGCCGCTGCAGCCCGGCCCCGGTGCCATTCGGTTCGAGAACGTCAGCTTCGAGTACCCGGACGACCACAATAAGGTGCTGCACAACGTCAGTCTGGATATCCGGGCGGGCGAACGGCTGGCCCTCGTCGGCCCTTCCGGCGGCGGCAAGACCACCCTGTGCAACCTCATCCCGCGCTTCTATGAGGTGACCAGCGGCAAAATTTTGATTGACGGGCAGGACATCCGCCATGTCACCCTCCGCAGCCTGCGCAACGACATCGGCATCGTGCAGCAGGACGTGTACCTGTTCAGCGGCACGGTGGCCCAGAACATTGCCTACGGCAAGCCCGGTGCCACCCGGGAGGAAATCATCGAAGCCGCCCGCCTGGCCGGTGCCGAGCGGTTCATTCTGGCCCTGAAGGACGGCTTTGACACCTATGTGGGTGAGCGCGGCGTCAAGCTCTCCGGCGGCCAGAAGCAGCGTATCGCCATTGCGCGGGTGTTCCTCAAGAACCCGCCCATCCTCATTCTGGACGAAGCCACCAGCGCGCTGGACAACGAAAGCGAGATCCTGGTGGGCCAGAGCCTTGAAAAGCTGGCCCATGGCCGCACCACTCTGACCATCGCCCACCGCCTGACCACCATCAAGGATTACGACCGCATCTTGGTGCTGGGCGAGGAAGGCATCGTGGAAGCGGGCACCCACGACGAGCTGCTGGCAAAGCAGGGCGTCTATTACCGCCTGTGGAACCAGCTGCCCGGGGAAGATACGCTGTAAACGGAGGAACTGAACATGACCGAACGCGAAAAATGGGAAGCGGGCCTTTGGTACGACGCCAACTACGCCCCGGAAATTTGCGCCGAGCGGGAAAAGGCCGAGGAACTTTATACCGCGTTCAACCAGACCCGCCCGTCTGAAAAGGCAAAGCGGGCGGAGCTGCTGCACAAGCTGCTGCCCGGCATGGGCGAAGATGTGGTCATTCTGCCGCACTTCTACACCGACTACGGCTATAACTGCAGCATCGGCGAAGGTACCTACATCAACCACGGGGCCTACCTGATGGACTGCGCGAAGATTACCATCGGTAAACACTGCTTCATTGGGCCGAACTGCGGCATGTACACCGCCATCCACCCGCTGCTGCCGGAGGAGCGCAACAAGGGCCTGGAAAACACAAAGCCCATCACGCTGGAGGATAACGTCTGGCTGGGCGGCGATGTGACCATCCTGCCCGGTGTGACCATCGGCGCAGGCACCACCATTGGCGCGGGAAGCGTCGTGACGAAAGACATCCCCGCCGGTGTGGTAGCCGCAGGCAACCCCTGCAGGGTGCTGCGGCCCATTACCGAGAAAGACAGCATTGCATTCAAGAAGTGAACCTCCTGCTGCGGAGCCGCCAGAGCTGCGCAGCATTTTTATTTTCAAGAATAAGACTGGAGTAGTATTGACAATGCAATAAGACTGTGGTAGTATCAAGGCGTAGCTACGACACCCGTCTTATGACGGCGGGGCAAATCCAAACCAAGGAGACCTGAACCATGGAAGTCAAACTGTTTGACGCAGAATTGAAAGTGATGGACGTTCTCTGGGGAAAAGGGGACACCCCTGCCCGGGAGATCGCCCGCAAGCTGACCGAGGAGCTGGGCTGGAACGTGAACACCACCTACACGCTCATCAAGCGGTGCATCAACAAGGGCGCGATCCGGCGCAGTGAGCCGGGGTTTGTGTGCCATGCGCTCATCCCGAAAGCCGCTGTGCAGGAGGCCGAAACCGAGGAGCTCATCAACAAGGTCTACGACGGCTCTGCCGACAAGCTGTTTGCAGCCCTTCTGGGCAGCAACAAAATTTCGGCAGAGCAGATCCGCAAGCTGAAGCAGATCGTGGACGAACTGGAATGAGGGAGTTTGTATGAGCCTTTGGCAAATGAGCGTGTCCGGCGCGGTGATGATCGTTGTCATCACGGTGCTGCGGGCGCTGCTGCTGGAACGCCTGCCCAAGAGGACTTTTCTGGTGCTGTGGCAGGTGGCGCTGGCCCGGCTGCTGGTGCCGTTCTCCGTGCCCTTCGGCGGCAGCGTTTATGCGCTGGTGCAGCGCGGCACGCAGGCTGTGACCGGGACAAACCGCCCGGCGGCAGGCCCGACCCTGCCGGGTGATTTTACGGCAGGCATGGCAGCCGAAGCAGCTGCTGCACCGCACCCGGCGGCTGTGCAGGCGGTGCCGGTGTGGGCGGTTATCTGGCTGGCAGGCGTGCTGCTTCTGGCTGCATTTTTCGCTGCAGCCTACCGAAGAAGCTGGAAGAAATTCCAGATGTCCTTCCCGGTGGAGCAGCCGTTTGCCCGGCAGTGGCTGCAGGCGCATCTGCTGCGGCGAAAGATCACCATCCGGCAGTGTGCGTTCATCACCTCGCCGCTCACCTTCGGTGTGCGGCACCCGGTGATCCTGCTGCCGAAGAAAACCGACTGGCGGGACGAAGCCACCCTGCAGTATGTGCTGGAACACGAGTTTGTGCACATCCGGCGGTTCGACGCGGTGACAAAGCTGCTGCTCACGGCGGCGGTGTGCGTGCACTGGCCGAACCCCTTTGTGTGGGTGCTGTATGCCCTTGCCAACCGGGACATCGAGCTGGCCTGCGACGAAGCAGTCCTGCACCGCTTTGGCCGGGATGCCCGCGCCGACTACGCCCGCGCCCTCATCCGCATGGAAGAAACCAGGAACGGTTTTGCTCCCCTTTGCAGCAGCTTCAGCAGCAATGCAATGGAAGAAAGGATCGTGGCTATTATGAAAACAGGAAAAACGACTATCGTGTCGGTACTGCTGGCAGGTGCGCTCGTTGTGGGCACCACGACGGCCTTTGCGACCTCGGCACCGGCAAGCACAGAAGAATTAGACCGGCAGATGAATCAAAAAGCATCGCATACCGTCACCGAGGAAGAAACCATGATGTCCTATGTGAACCCGGACGACGGCAAAACCTACTACAGCTTTGACGACGGCAAGACCTTCACCCCGCTGACCGACGCGGAATTGGAAGCGCTCTACCCGACGCAGGACATCGAGTGGTGGACCTATGACGAATACAAGGCATGGCTGGACAACGAAAAAGTCCAGCTGCAGAGTATGCTGGGGGAAAGGGGCTCTGTGAACGGCGGCGAGGAATTCGTCTGGACGCAGGAGAAAATCGACGAGACCATCGCCCTGTACGAGGAGACCTTGCAGGACATCAAGAACGGGATGATGTACTCCAAAACCGTGGATGGGCAGGATGATGTGCTGGTGGTCTATGACCCGGAAGACCGGGAAATGGGCACGGCAGCTATCACAAAATAAAGAAGCGAGGCGCTGCCATTGGCAGCGCCTCGCTTCTTGTATGGAGAATAAATCAGGTTGCAGCTTTCTGCAGATAAAATTCGCTTTCAGCCACGCGCGTTACAAAATCGTATTCCAGACGATTGGCTCTGGAAGGGTCGATGTTGTAGCGCTTGCAGACGGTGCGGAAATAGGCAAAATATTCCCGATCTTCGTCATTCAATGGGGTGACCCAGCTTTTGTCCATCGGTTCATTCATCTTATTCGCCCACGATCAGGCGGACGGAGCCGTAAATGCCGGCGTCGTTGCCGAGGGTGGCGGCGACGATGGGCGTCTCATGGCAGGACTTGAAGGCGTAGGTCTTGAAGTGCTCACGCAGCGGGGTGAACAGCACGTCGCCTGCGCGGGATACGCCGCCGCCCACCATGAACATTTCCGGGTCCACGGTGTTGGCCACGTTGGCCAGCGCCATGCCCAGCGTGTCGGTCATCTCGTCCACCTCGCGGGCAGCAAGGGCGTCGCCGCTGCGGGCAGCGTCAAATACGTCCTTGGCTTCAAAGTCGGTGCCGCGCAGGGTGCAGGGAGTGTCCGGGTTCTCGTCCAGCAGCTTCTTCATGCAGCGGACCACGCCGGTGGCGCTGGAGTACTGCTCCAGGCATCCGTGCTTGCCGCAGCCGCAGGCAGCGGTCTCGTGGCGGTTCACGGTGATGTGGCCGATCTCGCCGCCGGCACCGTGGGAGCCGTCGATGACCTTGCCGTTGACGATGACGCCGCCGCCGACACCGGTGCCCAGCGTGACCATGACCGCGCTGCTGCAGCCCTTGGCGCAGCCCATCCAGATCTCGCCCAGGGCAGCCACGTTGGCGTCGTTGCCCACCAGCACCTTGATGCCGCCCAGCAGAGCGCCCAGCTCCTCAGAAACGTTGCGCTTGCCCCAGCCGCCCAGGTTCGCGCAGATGATGGGCACGATGCGGCTGTTCAGCACGGGGCCGGGCACGCCGACGCCCACGCCCTCCACCTGCGCGGCGGAAAGGCCCTTTTCCTGCATCTTGCCCTGCACGGCAGCAGCCAGGTTTTCCAGAATGTGTTCTCCGGCGTTGGAGGTATCAGTGGGCACTTCCCATTTTTCCAGCAGCTCGCCGGTGGTCTTGAACAGGCCGATCTTTGCGGTGGTACCGCCCAGATCAATGCCGAATGCGTATTCCTTCATGATTCATTTACCCCTTTTTTGACGGCCGTTGGCCGCAAGATTTCATATCATTCAGTATACCACACCCGCCCGTAAAAGAGCAGTACCGCAGCGGCTTTTCATGCAAACGGACGGAAAATGCGGCGGAACTTTGGCACAAATGCCAGTGCTCAGCGCACGGTGTTGGTCAAAGCACCGATGCCGTCGATCTCGCAGCGCACCGTGTCACCGGGCTTTAAGAACTGCGGCGGGTCCATGCCCATGCCGACGCCTGCCGGGGTGCCGGTGGCGATGATGGTGCCGGCTTTCAGGGTCATGCCCTGCGACAGCTCGTGGATAACGTGGTCGATATCAAAGATCTGCAGGCCGGTGTTCGAATCCTGCCGCTTTTCACCGTTGACAAAGCTGCGGATGCCCAGGCGCGGCGGGTAGGTGTCGAACTCGTCCGCCGTAACGATGCACGGGCCGATGGGCGTGAAGCCGTCCAGACTCTTGCCGAAATACCACTGCTTGTGGGCGGTCTGCACATCGCGGGCGGAGACATCGTTCAGGATGGTGTAGCCGAAGACGTAATCCTTCGTCTGCCCGGCGGGCACGTCTTTGGCGTCGCGGCCCAGCACCACGGCCAGCTCACATTCGTAGTCCAGCTTCTGCACAAGGTCCGAGTGGGCTTCAATGAAGCCGCCGTCCGGCACAGCACGGGAAACCCGCTTGGAAAAATAAATGGCGTCCTGATGCTTCGTCGAGAAGGCGCTGGCCGAGTATTTTTCCGCTTCGTCCGAGTGGGCCATGTAGTTGATGCCCAGGCACACCACATCCTGCGCAGGGCAGGGGATGGGGCTTTGCAGCTGCACCGCGTCCAGCGGCACGGACGGAATGGCGGAAAGCGCCAGTGCCAGCCCGGCCCGCACGGCGGGCGTCAGCTGGGGGATGGCCTCGGTCAGGGTGTCGCAGGGCAGGCCCAGCCAGCGCAGCGGGGTGACGGCGGTGCCGTCGGCCGAGAGGACGGCGGGTTCCTCCACGCCGTCCGGGGTGAGACAGGTGACAAAACGCATGACGGCTCCCTCCTTTTAGTGGCGGTAGGCGATGGCGCTGCGGATGCGGTCAGCCTCGGCCTGCCCGGCCAGCTGGCGCACCAGCTCCAGTGCAAAGGGGATGGCACCGCCCAGGCCGTAGCTGGTGGTGATATTGCCGTCTACCACGACTTCGGTGTCCAGCACTTCGGCACCGGCCAGCTTATCCTGGAAACCGGCGTGGGCCGTGGCTTTTCGGCCCTCCAGAAGGCCCAGCTGTGCCAGTACGCTGGGTGCGGCGCAGATGGCGGCCACCTTCTTGCCGCTCTTGGCAAAGGAAACGCAGGTGTCGGTGACGGTCTTGTTGGCGGCAAGGTTCGGCGTGCCGGGGATGCCGCCGGGCAGCACCACCATGTCCACGTCGGAGTAATCAATGTCCTCAGCCAGTGCGTCGGCGGTGATGTGCACTTTGTGGCTGCTGGTGATGGCGCGGTTACCGGTGGCGCTGGCAATGGTCACGTCCACCTTGGCGCGGCGCAGCAGGTCCACCACCAGCAGGGCCTCGCACTCCTCGGTGCCCTCGGCAAAAAAGACTACGGCTTTGCTCATTTTAATCAAACCTCCTGATGTGGGAAAGCGGCCAGAGGGCCCCGCTGACGCGGGGACTCCGGTCTTCCCGGTTGAATGAAAAGGCCGCATACCGCTCCGGGCGGCACGCGGCACAGCTTGCGTGATGGTTCAGGTCTCCGGCTCGGCAGGCTTTTCGGCCTCCAGCAGGGCGCGCAGCACGCTGTCGTCGGCGCTCAGCACCCGGCTGACCCGGCTGATGATGGCACTGGACGCGCCGGTCTTGTCCATGATCTCGGTGTAGATGCGCTTGTCCACCAGCATTTCGGCGATGTTGTAGCGCTGCTCCATGGCGCTCAGCTCGGAATAGCTGCACACATCCTGCAAAAAGCGGTAGCACTGTTCCGGGGTCTTGAGCTGCAAAAATGCCTGATACAGGCCGGATTTTCCGGTGGGATGATCTTTTGCCATGTCGTTCTCCTTTTTGCAGATGCTGCCTACAGGCAGGCACTTTATTACACTACATTAGTGTAGAACAAACGGAGAAAAATTTCAATAGCTTTTTGCGGGTTTTGCGGCAAAATCAGCTCAGGGTGTGCTCAAACACCAGTTCGTCGCGGGGGACGGTGCCCGTCTCCTGCTCGGCAGGTTTCAGATTGCGGTAGCGCAGCGCCTTGAAGAACTGCTGCACCGGCAGGGCCTTGGCGTGGACGGTGCACCACACGCGGCCCTTGCCCTCGCCCCGGGCCAGCCGCTCGCAGGACAGCACGATGTCCCGGCCCAGTGCCTTGCCGCGGTACTCGGGCTTGAGGTAGAGGTGCATCAGGTGCAGGGAGGTGTTCTCCATCTTCCAGGCAAAGTAGCCGATGGTCTTGCCGCCCAGCACCACGAGGAAGTAGTTCACATCGTTGTCGATGTCCTCCTCAATGGCATCGGCGCTCTGCAGCTCCTCCACAAGGGTATCCAGCTGCTTTGCAGGGTAATAGCGCTTGTAAACTTCGTGCCACAGCTCGCTGGCGAGGTCGGCGGTGGCGTGGATATATTTGGCCTTGGCGACCAGCTTGTAATCAGGCTTCATAGTTCTCCTTAGACTTTTACGATATAATCGGGTTTGCGGGGTGCGGCAGGCTTGGGGTCTGCTGCGGGATAGCCCAGAATGCAGTGGCCTACGCCGACCCAATCGCCCTCGATGCCCCACTGCCGGAGCAGGGCCTTGCCCTCGTCGGAGTCAAACTCCTCCTTAGCGCGGTTGATCCAGCAGCTGCCCAGCCCCAGCGAAGCTGCAGCCAGCATCAGGTTGCCCATGACAAGGCTGCCGTCGGGTACGGCATTTGCGGCGTGAGCATCGGCCAGCACCACCAGAATGGTGGGAGCGCCGTACATGGGGTCGGTGTCCCTGCCCATGACAGCGGCGTTCATGCGGGTGAGCTGGGCGCGGGCGGCAGCGTCCTGCACGACCACGATCTTTGCGCTCTGGCGGCCCATGGCGCTGGCGGCATAGGTGCCGGCTTCCAGCACGGCGTTCAGTTCTTCATCGGTGATCTGCTCGGGCTTATAGGCGCGGCAGCTGCGGCGTTTTTTGATGGTTTCCAATGTTTCGTTGGTCATAGCAATTCCCTCCCTTAAAACGTGTGCCTTTATTGTATCACAACACGGTGTGGAGTGCAAAGGAATCCTTGCGTGAAACACTTCTGTTGCACGCAAACGTTTTAGTTGCGAAAAACACGTCAAAATGCACAATAAAACGCAAAAAGATTATGGAAAAGCATTCTTGTTGCCGCTGCGCAAATCGGGTATAATAGGGCTACCATAGCGGAAAGGAGTCGAGCTCTATGGCAAAGGCATCACAGGTCCTGATCCTGGAAAACGAATTTTACATCATCAAAGCCCCCAACGGGAAGGTGCTGGAAGTAAAGAATTTCAACACGGAGAACGGCGCCGCCATCCAGCTGTGGAGCTACGCAGGCCACCCGTGGCAGCAGTGGCAGTTCGTGGACGCAGGCGGCGGGCGCTGGCGCATCCGCAACCGCTTTACCGGCAAGATGATCGACCTGGCCCTGGGCGGCGTGGTGGAAGGCACCTGGCTGCACCAGTGGAGCCGCACCAGCGGCATGAGCCAGTGCTGGGAGCTGGAGCCCACCCGCAATGGCCGCACCCGCATCCGCAATGCGCTGGCGGACAAATACATTGATCTGGTGGGCATGAACACCGCCAACGGTGCACAGGCCCAGATCTGGAACTTTGTGTCCGGCGGCAATCAGGAGTGGACGCTGGAGCGCATCGACCCGGACGCGGTGCAGACCGGCAAACGCCCCGAGGAAGCACGGGACCCCCAGCCCACGGCTTCGCAGCGCAAGCACCAGAATGACCTGGTGCGCAAGCTGAACAATGCGGGCAAGGGCCGCGCAGGCCGAAAAGCCTGACGATTTAGAATGCCCGCCGCGATGCTCCGGGCATATTCAGAGGAAAAATTATTTTTAATAAGCAATTCCGGGCAGACTGCGGTCTGCCCGGAATTGCATTTTCACAAAAAGAGCCGTAACGATCGGCAGCATGGTTTTCGCCTGAGAGGGTTACACACAAAAAGGAGATCACAATGAACTTAGGAGCGTTTCTGGACCCGGAATACCCCATTTTCAGCACCACGCTGTGCTATCTGGAGCGGGAGGACGCCTATCTGATGCTGCACCGCATCAAAAAGCAGGACGACTACAACCACGACAAATGGGTGGGCGTGGGCGGCAAATTCGAGCGGTTCGAAAGCCCGGAGGAGTGCCTTGTGCGCGAGGTGCGGGAGGAGACCGGCCTGACCCTGACCCGCTACCGCGCCCGGGGGCTGCTGACCTTTGTGCTGGGCAGCATGACCGAGTTCATCCACCTGTACACCGCCGACCGCTGGGAAGGCGAGATGGTGCCGCGCGATGCCTGCCGGGAAGGGGTGCTGGAATGGGTGCCCAAGCAGCAGGTGACCGCCCTGCCCATCTGGGAAGGGGACAAAATCTTCTTCCGGCTGCTGAACGAGAACCGGCCGTATTTCTCGCTGAAGCTGGTCTATGAGGGCGACACCCTCACACAGGCGGTGCTGGACGGCGAACCATTGTTATAAAAAACAGAGCAGCGCCCCGGGCTTGCGGTCCCGGGGCGCTGTTCCTGTTATGAAGGGGAAACCTGCCGCGCTGCTTGCGGAACCGCGCGGCAGGCGGGGATGGCAATTAGTTCTGTCTGCGGCTCTTGCGGTCCAGCACATAGCCCGCTGCCAGCAGGACCATGCCGCTGATGGCGCTGCCCACCGCTGCCAGCCAGTTGACACCGGTCTTGGGCAGGGCGGCGGCGGTGACAGTCTGTGCGCCGGAGGGCGTCACAGAGACTTCTTCCGCCGTTGCAGCGCCCGGGACGGCGTCTGCCGTTGCCGCATCTGCCGGGGTGCCCTGTGCGGGGGTGCCCGGGGTGCTGTCCGAAGTGCCGGGCACATCCGGGGTGTCCGGGTCCGTGGGCGCGGGGGTCACAGGCTCTGCGGGGGCAACGTAGTCAAAGAACTCCTCGTAGTAGCCCTTGCAGCCGTCCACCGCGCAGTGGTGGCGCAGGATGCCCTGTTCGGTGGGAGTGGCCTGCCGGATGATCTCGGTGCTGCCCCAGATGTGGGCGTCCGTTTCCTGATGTTCATCGGCGTTGTTGTCGGCCATGCCCACATACTTGCCGTTGTGCACGGTGTTGTAGTGGTTCGTGCCGCGGAAGAACCGCACCACGCCGCTGAACTGGTTATTCAGCTCTGCCATGGTCATGTCGTCGCCGCCGGTGATGGCCTCATCGCTGCCCTGCGTCACCGCTGTTACGTCAAGTCTGGCGGTGGTGGCGCTGATGTTCACAGCGGCGTCGTTGGCGTCGTTTTCACCGTTGCCGATGCCTGCGGCTTCGCCTGCGCCGCCGTTGGCAGTCACGGTGCCGCCGGTGATGGAAATGACCGAGCCGACCTCAGAAACATTGTTTGCACCATCGCCGATGCCTGCTGCGCCTGCACCGCCGTTGGCAGTTACAGTGCCGTTTGTGATGGTCACGCCGGCGCTGTCTGCTGTGCCTGCACCGGCCCAGCGTCCGCCGCCGATACCGGCTGCGCCGTCTTCACTGCTTGCGGTGACCGTGCCGCCGGAGATGGTGATGCCGCTGCAGCCCGCACCGTCACCGCCGCCGATGCCGGCACTGTTGCGGCCGCCCACAGCGTTCACGGTGCCGCCGGAGATGGTGATGTTGCTGCCGGCACCGCCGTTGCTTTGCCCCAGACTGTCCGTGCCGCCGCCAATGCCGGCACCGCCGCTTATGGAGTCAAACCCCTTGCCGCCGATGGCGGTCACATTGCCGCCGGAGATGGTGATGTTGGTGGCGCTGCCGGCTTTGGGCACCCTAACAAATGCCACACCGGAACCGCCGCCAATACCGGCAGCCGAACCGTTGCCGGTGGCGATGACCGTGCCGCCGGAGATGGTAATGTTGCTGGCGTTGCCTGCAGTGCTGTTTTTGACACCGCCGCCCGCACCGCCGCCGATGCCGGCACCCCAGAGACCGCCAGTGGCAGTGACATGGGTCTTGTCGCCGGAGATGGTGATGTTGCTGGCGCTGCCGGCTGCACTTTGGTAGCTGTTGCCGCCGCCGCCGATGCCTGCACCATGGGAGCCGCCGGTGGCGTCCACGGTGCCGCCGGAGATGGTGATGTCGGTGGCGGTTCCGGCAAAACCGCCGCCGATGCCGGCACCGCCATCCTTACCGGTGGCAGTGACCTTGGTGTCATTGCCAGAGATGATGATATCGTTGGCACCGCGCTGATAACCGCCGCCGATACCGGCACCGCCGTAATGGTAAAAGCCGTTTCCCTCACCGCCGGTGGCGTTCACCGTGCCGCCGGTGATTTTGATGTTGTTGCCCTCGCCGAATCCACCGCCGCCGATGCCGGCACCGCAGTACACGAGGCGAGTGCCGGAGTTGCTGCCGGCAGTGGCAGTGATGTTGCCGCCGGTGATGGTGATGTTGCTGCTGCTTCTGGAACTTGCACCGCCGATGCCGGCACCGCCCGCGCCGCCGGTGGCGGTCAGTGAACCGGCACCCTTGCCGCTTTCTGTCTCAGCTTTTTTCTGCTCCTCTGTTTTCTCAGTGCCATCATCGTTTTTATCGTCTTTGATGATGAGGGTGCCATTACCGGTATTGTCGTTCTTTTCCAGACCCGCATGTCCGGTACCGCCGGTCAGGGTGTTGTCGCCGTCCAGCTCCAGCGTCACATTGCCCTCGGTGTGGATGGCGGCCTTGCCGGTGTCACTGGCGTCGATGTTCACGTTGTCCAGCGTGACATTGGCGGTGCAATCCTCCTCCGCTTTGATGGTGACGGTGTTCTTAGAAGCGGTTTCGCTGTCGTGGTTCGTGATGACCGTTTCGCCCGCGTCCTTCTGATCGTTGATGGTAGTACCCTGCGTGATGTAGTTGCCGTCCGTTTTGGCAACGATGCTGATGCTGCCATCCTCCATGTAATACGTGCCTGCAAATGCTGCGGTGGCGCAGGACGACACCATTGCCAGAAACGTGGCGGTGGAAAGCACCCGCAGGGCAAGCTTATTTGATTTTACACGCATAAGAAATTACCTCCACTTTTAGCAGGCCCCCAACGGCCTGTATACTCTCCAATGGCGTGCGCCCGGCTTTGCCGGGAACAAGTCATTTGTGCCCTAATTATAGGGAGGGAGGGGTAAATTTCAAGAAGTAAAAGTGACAAAAATGCTGATGCAGGGTGAAATTTGTCAAAGTTCACAAAGAAACTTGCGCAGTTTGTGCAAGGCATGGAAAAAGTGGGTGGGTTTCGCCGTATTTTCGCTGCCCCGCACCGCAAAAACCAAACAAAAAAGCCCGCGCACCGCCCCGGAAGGCGGCGCACAGGCTCCGGTTTTGGACAAAATGACGAAAGGTTAGTTCAGCTTCAGGTCGCCCTCTTTGATCCAGCCCAGCTTGCGCTCTGCTTCACAGAACACCACGCTCAGCACGGCGGGCAGAACAAAGCACAGCAGCACCATGGCGGCCCAGTCCATGGGGGTGATGGCGGCTTTGGTCCCGGCGGCGATGTCGTTGACCCAGCCGGTGTA
>OBLG01000598.1_pt1 | contig 37034 bp, 36 predicted proteins | sample 1517451 | NCBI WGS metagenome assembly OBLG01 (sample SAMN04571694, study PRJEB22368) | human gut metagenome | biome: human gut; material: stool | host: Homo sapiens | place: Luxembourg | collected 2012-06-29
CCAACTGGGGCCGCATCCTGTGCGCCATCGGCTACACCCCCGGCGATTTCTCCATCGACAAGGTGTGCGTCTGGCTGTCCAGCGCCGCCGGTGAGGTGTATGTGTGCGAGAATGCTGCCTACCACCCCTACAGCGAGGATGAGGCCGCCAAGGTGCTGGCCGAGCACGACGTGCTGGTCAAGGTGGATATGGGCACCGGTGACGCCAGCGCCAAGGCCTGGGGCTGCGACCTGACCTACGATTACGTCAAGATCAACGGCGATTACAGAACCTGATGACCCTCTCAGGCGCTGTGCGCCAGCTCCCCCGAGGGGGAGCTTTAGAAACAAAAGACAAGCAGCTGAGATTATTTTATGGAGCAGGTGACCCATTCGACAAAAGCTCCCCCTTTCGGGGGAGCTGGCAATGCCGCAAGGCATTGACTGAGAGGGTTTAGAGGAAATTTTATGAAAAATGAAGAAATGGCCCGGTTGTTTTCCGAGGCCACCCCTTACATCCAGAAATATCACGGAAAGACCATGGTGGTGAAGTACGGCGGCAATGCCATGATCAACGAAGAACTCAAGAACGCCGTCATGAACGATCTGGTCACCCTTACCCTGCTGGGCGTGCGGGTGGTGCTGGTGCACGGCGGCGGCCCGGCCATCAATGAGATGCTCAAGAAGGTGGGCGTGGAGAGCCATTTCGCCAACGGTCTGCGCGTCACGGATGACGCCACCATGGAGATCGTGCAGCAGGTGCTGGCCGGTAAGGTGAATAAGGATCTGGTGGCAAAGCTGCGCGGCCGCGGCGTCGGCCTGTGCGGCATGGACGGCCAGATGCTGCGCTGCACCGAGCTGGACCCCCAGCTGGGCCATGTGGGCGAGATCGTCCATGTGGACGCCACCCTGATCGCCAGCCTGCTGGACGGCGGCTTCATCCCGGTGATCGCAACCGTCGGCATGGATGACCTGGGCCAGGCCTACAACGTCAACGCCGATACCGCAGCGGCTCAGATCGCCATTGCCCTCAAGGCCGAAAAGCTGGTGTCCATGACCGATATTGCGGGCCTGCTGCGGGACAAGGACGACGAGAGCACCCTCATCCCGGAGGTGGAAGTGTCCGAGATCGAGGGCTACAAGTCCGCCGGGATCATCGCAGGCGGCATGATCCCCAAGATCGGCGGCATGGCCGATGCCATTTATCAGGGCGTGCACGAGGCGGTCATCATCGACGGCCGCGTGCCCCATTCCATCCTGCTGGAGCTGTTCTCCGACCGCGGCTCCGGCACCCGCTTCTACCGCCGCAGCCACCGGGAATAAGCATTGCGGAAAACCGGAGATGGACTTATAATAAGAGAAAGAACAAACCCTCTCAGTCATTGCTCCGCAATGCCAGCTCTCCCGAAGGGCGAGCTTTGTGCAAATGTGGGAACTTTTCCTTCAAAGGTCTAGCTCCCCCTTCGGGGGAGCTGGCGCGTTAGCGCCTGAGAGGGTTTTCCGTTTACTCCACCCGACAGGAGGTACACCAACATGGATTCTGAAAAAGTCATCAAGCGGGACAATGCCTACGTCCTGCACACCTATAACCGCAACCCTGTGGTGCTGGAAAAAGGCCACGGCCTGTATGCCGAGGGCCCCGAGGGCCAGAAGTATCTGGACTTCACCAGCGGCATCGGCGTCAACAGCCTGGGCTACTGTGACCTGGCTTGGGCCGAGGCCGTGTCCGACCAGGCCCACAAGCTGCAGCACACCTCCAACCTGTACTATACTGCCCCCTGCGGCAAGCTGGCCAAAAAGCTGTGCAAGCGCACCGGCATGAGCAAGGTGTTCTTCGGCAACTCCGGTGCCGAGGCCAACGAGGGTGCCATCAAGGCCGCCCGCAAGTACAGCGTGGACCACTACGGCAAGGACCGCACCACGGTCATCACGCTGGTCAACAGCTTCCATGGCCGCACCATCGCCACCCTGACCGCCACCGGTCAGGAGGTGTTCCACAACTATTTCGGCCCCTTCAATGAGGGGTTCCTGTACGCCCCGGCGGGGGATATCGAGGCGCTGCAGGAGCTGGTGGACCGCAACACCTGCGCCGTCATGCTGGAACTCATCCAGGGCGAGGGCGGCGTCATGGCGCTGGACCCCGACTATGTGCAGGCTGTGCGCAAGCTCTGCGATGAAAAAGATCTGGTGCTCATTGTGGATGAGGTGCAGACCGGCGTGGGCCGCACCGGCACCTTCCTGTGCTGCGAGCACTACAACCTCAAGCCGGATATCGTTACCCTGGCCAAGGGCCTGGGCGGCGGTTTGCCCATCGGTGCCGTGCTGCTGCGTGAGAAGGTGGCCGGCGGCATGGGCCCCGGCACCCACGGCTCTACCTTCGGCGGCAACCCGGTGGTCTGCGCCGGTGCCAACGTGGTGGTGGACCGCATGGACACCAGCTTCCTGGCCAATGTCAACGACCGCGCCGTGCAGCTGCGTGCCGGCATCGCCAAGCTGCCCCATGTCAAGAGCATTTCCGGCATCGGCCTGATGGTGGGCATCGAGTTCTACGATGTGACCGCCGCCGATGTGCTGGCCGCCTGCCGCGAAAAGGGCCTGCTGGTGCTTACCGCCAAGACCCGCCTGCGCCTGCTGCCCCCGCTCACCCTCACCGCCCACGATGTGGACATGGCACTGGAGGTCCTGGCCGAGGTGCTGGGTGCAATGGAGCCGACGGCTCCGAAGGAGCAGGCATGAAAAATCTGCTGAAAATGAGCGATCTGACCCCCGGCGAGCTGACCCACATCCTGGATGTGGCCGACCAGCTCAAGGCACAGCAGAAACTGGGCGGCACCGCCCCCCTGCTGGCCGGTAAAACGGTGGCCATGCTGTTCTCCAAGGCGTCCACCCGCACCCGCACCAGCTTTGAGGTGGGTGTGTACCAGCTGGGCGGCCTGGGCAATTACATGAATACGTCCGAGCTGCAGGCCGGCCGGGGCGAGCCCCTCAAGGACACCGCCCGCGTGCTGGGCCGCTACTACGACTGCGTGGTCTGGCGCACCTACCGCCAGCGGGATCTGGAAGAATTGGCCGAGCTGGCCGGTGTGCCGGTGATCAACGGCCTGACCGACTACGCACACCCCTGCCAGGTGCTGGCCGACCTGATGACCATCCGGGAGCGCCGGGGCACCCTGGCCGGGCGGAAGCTCTGCTTTGTGGGCGACGGCGGCAGCATGGCCAACAGCCTCATCGTGGGCGGCCTGCTGGCCGGGATGCAGGTCACCTGCGTCTGCCCGGAGGCTTACCGCCCCGCCGCCGACGTACTGATGCTTGCCCACAAGTACGGCAGCGCTTTCCACTTCACCTCCGACCCCGTCGAGGGCGTGCGGGACGCGGATGTGGTGGCCACTGCCGTGTGGAACACTGCCGCCCCCGGCACCGCCGAGAGCGAGCAGCGCCTGCGGGATTTTGTGGGCTTCCAGCTCACCGGCAAGCTGCTGGAAGCCGCCAAGCCCGACGCCATGGTGCTGCACTGCCTGCCCGCCCACCGGGGCGAGGAGATCTCCACCGCCGTGTTCGAGCAGCACGCCGACGAGATCTTTGACGAAGCCGAGAACCGCCTGCATGTGCAGAAAGCCGTGCTGGCCATTCTTCTGGCGGGCAAGTAAAACCAGAAAACACAAAAAATGCCTCCGGCATCTGCCGGAGGCATTTTTTGTCTGGAGGCGTTTACCCAACATACGTTTCGATGTATCCGCAAAAAGGCGCCTGCCAGATGGCAGACGCCTTTTTGTATGCGGTCAGACTCTTGCCGCACCCTGATCCAGAATTTTATCGAACCGGGCAAAGAAGGTGATGGTGGTAATGGTGGCCGCCAGAATGTCGCTGACCGGCTCTGCCAGGAATACGCCGAACACCGGGGCTGCCACGAGATGCGGCAGAATAAAGATGAGCGGGATCAGCAGGATGATCTTGCGCAGGCAGGCCAGCAGCAGGCTCACCTTCGCCTGCCCCAGCGCCATAAAGCTCTGCTGGCAGGCGATCTGGAAGCCCATGGCAAAAATGCCGGCCATGTAAATGCGCATGGCCCAGGTGGTGTAGGAAATGAGTGCGGAATCGGAGGTGAAGATGCCTGCCACGGCCCCGGGTGCCAGCATCATGGCCAGCCAGAACAGGCAGGTGTATGCGCCGCACAGGGTCAGCTGGAACCGGAAAGCCTCCTTTACGCGGGGCTTTTTGCCGGCCCCGAAGTTGAAGCTCATCACCGGCTGGCCGCCCTGGCACACGCCCTGAATGGGCAGTGTGCACAGCTGGGAGGCGCTGGTGATCACGGTCATGGCACCCACAGCCACGTCACCGCCGTAGCGGGCCAGACTGGAGCTGAAGCTGATGGAGAGCAGACTCTCGGTGGAAAGCATCACAAAGGTGGAGATGCCCAGTGCCAGCACCGGCAGGATGACCTGCTTTTCCGGGCGCAGATAGTCCTTGCGCAGGCGCAGGATCGTCTTTTTGCCGGTGAGGAACCGCAGGATCCACGCCGCGCCCACAGCCTGACTGAGCACGGTGGCAATGGCTGCGCCCTGCACGCCCAGCCCGAACCCGAAGATGAGGATGGGGTCCAGAATGATGTTGATTACGGCACCGATCACGGTGGTGAGCATGCTGGTCTTGGCAAAGCCTTGGGTGGTGATGAAGGGATTCATGCCCAGCACCAGCAGCACGAACACCGAGCCGAGAATGTAGAGGCGGCTGTAGCTCAACGCATACGGCAGGGTGGCGTCACTGGCACCGAACAGCCGCAGCAGCGCGGGCGCACCCGCATAAAAGCCGATGGTCAGCACCACTGCAAAGAGCATCAGCACCGTAAAGCTGTTGGAGATGATCTTTTCGGCCTGCTGCCGGTCCCCCTGCCCCAGTGCAATGGCGGTGCGCGGTGCGCCGCCCGCACCCACCAGCATGGCGAACGCGTTCAGCAGCATGAGGATGGGGGTGAACAGTCCCACGCCGGTGAGCGCGGCTGCGCCGATGCCCTCAATGTGCCCGATGTAAATGCGGTCTACGATGTTGTACAGCAGGTTCACCACCTGCGCCACCACGGCGGGGATCATCAGCTGCAGCATCAGCTTTTTCACGCTGCCGGACCCCATGTCCTGTTTTGCCTGTGCCATGGAACAAAAACTCCTTTTGCTTCAAATTTGAACGATACCCTTTTATTATAATCGAAATCGGTCCAAAAGGATAGACCTTTTTTGCAAAGAAGTGCAAAAATTGGAAGCGTGCGGCGTCCGTTGGCACGCTGCAAAAAACGTGCAGAGAGCAAACTCCCTGCACGCAGACCCTATAAAAAACAGTTGACGGAAAATCGCTTTTTTGCTATACTATAAAGGCTACAATATGGAGATGTATCGAAGTGGTCGTAACGAGAACGACTCGAAATCGTTTTGTCCTTAACCGGGCACGTGGGTTCGAATCCCACCATCTCCGCCAAGGTCACAGTTTCTCACGGAACTGTGACTTTTTATTTTACCGAAACAGCTGGATCAAATGTATAGGACCACCTTTCAGAGGCAAGCCCTCCGGCAGGGCTTTTGGGCACTGGGTCTCGGGGATCGTACCGGGTGAATTGCAAGGCTACCTCGAAACAAGCGATTCCGGCTGTTAGAAAAAGCTCCTTGGAAGCGAAGGCTTTCAGGGAGCTTTTTTGCTGCCGGGAGAGCACCCGGGCGGTTTTGCCAGTCAGACACGTTCCAATAGGCTTGTCAGGGTGGAGGCAAAGGCTTCATCCTGCGCCTTTGTCCGCTTTGGGCTCCCCTTGGGGTGCTTCCCGGCACGAAGGAGCTTTTTGTTTTCGTACCGCCGCAGCATAAGGGCATCCATGTTGTCCGCAGTGTACTCCAAGCCGTTCTGGTTCAGCACTCTGGCACACCGGGCAAGGCACATACTCGCCAGTCCATAGTCCTGTGTTACGACCACATCGCCGGGTTTCACCCGGTTGACCAGCGCAAAGTCCACACTGTCAGCACCCTTGTCAAATACCAGCGTCTGCGCACCCTCACGCTCGATCTGGTGGGAGGTGTCACACAGGATAATGACCGGGATGCCGAACTGCTTTGCAATCTGCAAAGTCAGGTCAACCACAGGACAGCCATCCGCATCAATCAGAATATTCATCGAATATCCTCCATCACCCATCGAAACGCCCTTGCTGTGCGCAGGTCGGCATCCTTGAAATGCCCGCCGCTGTTCCATTCAAGGGTGCAGTCTGCGCCACGCTCTGCAAGTTCACGGTGCAGGGCACGAATGTTATCGCCCACAGCAGCCATAGTTGCGTTCCTTGTGCGCTCCTCCCGGTCGCCAAGGCTCAGGTAAATACGCTGTGCCTGAATGGGGTGCTGTTGCTCAAACTCCATCCATCCCGGAAACCACACCGAGGGAGATGCGGCGGCGATACCGTAGAACAGATCAGTCTGGGTGGATGCCCACAAAGCAAACAATCCCGCCAGCGAGTAGCCGCCCAGAATGATTTTGACGTTTTCCGGGAGATTAAGCTGTTGTTTCAGTGACGGAATGACCTGCTCTGTCAGGAAGCGTAGTGTGCCCGCCGCATTGCCGCCGAAACTTTCTTTGCCCCACACCGCAGGAGATTTCCACGGGGAAAGTTCATCGTTCCAGTTTTTCACAGGAACAGCGGCAAACAAAAACGAATGTGCCGAACCCTGCGCAATGGCTGAAATTTCATTGTCCATATGCTGCAATTCATGCTCGTCCGTCATCTGAAGCAGAAGATATTCGGCGCAGTCTGTGCCGTAAATGCGGCAGGGTTTATCTCCGAATTTTAAGGGAAAAGCAAGGCGATTAAGGGATTCTGCTTTATAGTTCATCGACAAAATACCTCCCATTGATCGGCACGAGAAAAAGGCGTGAGGAGATTGGCTGCTTCCATTATAGCATATTCGGGCGGAGAGACAAGAAGCCCGGATGTGCGGCACGCTCTGCAGGGACTTCCTGCATTTCTGTATGGGAGAATCGACACAAAACCGGTTGACATCCACCGGAAGAAACCCTTACAATGGGCACAGAAACCATGTCGGGCAATGGAACAGGAGCAATTTTGGAATGAACAACACAGAAGCATTTGAGTTCTTGCTGAGCTGGAAGGATGACGTCCTGATGAACTGCCTTTCCGGGCGGCGGGATAAGGCCTTTGATCCGCAGGCCATGCAGAAGGTCCGGGCGGCCTGTGCCGTGCTGGCCGAGGACGGGACCTATCCGTTCGACCTGTCGGTCACAGACCCGGAGATCTACCGTCAAGTCAGCGCCTGGTTCACCGACCTGCTGCGCAAGTCCTGAACCGTTCCGACACGAAAGATGCATTTATTTTCCACAAATGCTTGACATCTTGTGCAATCTGCATTATCATAAAGCCATCAAGTGTTTGTTCAGAGAAGCGAGCAGAACAAACAAGAGGGAGTCTGTTCCCTTTTGTTTGTTCTGCTCTTTTTTGTTCCCGCTACGCAAACGAGCATGCTGTGACAGGCAGAAGATCAGGAGGTTTTTATGCTGGATGTAGCAATCATCGGCTGCGGTGTCGTTGGCGCGGCTGCCGCCTATGAGCTCTCGCATTATCCGCTGCACACTGCAATTTTTGAGGCCGAGAACGATGTGGCCGACTGCACCACCAAGGCCAACAGTGCCATTCTGCACGCTGGGTACGACCCCGAGCCGGGCACCCGGATGGCACGGCTCAATGTGGAGGGCGTTGCACTGGCCAAAGAGATCTGCGCCCGGCTGGATGTGCCGTACCGGCAGTGCGGCAGTCTGGTGCTGGCCCTCAGCCCGGCGGAGCTGCCGCATCTGCAGAAGCTGTACGAAAACGGCCTTGCCAATGGGGTGCCGGGCATCCGGCTGCTGTCGGCAGAGGAAACACGGGCCATGGAGCCCGGTCTTTCGCCGGAGGTGGCCGGAGCGCTGTATGCACCCAGCGCGGCCATCGTCAGCCCGTGGGAATATGCGCTGGCCATGGCGGAGGTGGCGGTGCGCAACGGGGTGGAACTCCACCTCAGCAGCCCGGTCACCGGCATTCAGAAAACCGCGTCCGGCTGGGCGCTGACCACGCCGTCCGGCGTGGTGGAGGCCCGCTACGTTGTCAACGCCGCCGGCATCCGGGCCGATGCCGTGCACGACATGGCCGCTCCGCACCGGTTCACCATCCAGCCCACCCGCGGCGAATATTACCTTCTGGACAAATCGGAAGGCACGCGGGTGCAGCATGTCATCTTCCAGTGCCCCAACGAAAACGGCAAGGGCGTGCTGGTGGCACCTACCGTTCACGGCAACCTGATCGTCGGACCCAATGCCGAGCCGGTGGCGGGCGACAACACCGCCTGCACCGCCGCCGGGCTGGCCTTTGTCAGCGCGGCCGCACGCCGCAGCGTGCCGGATATCCGCTTCGGCGAGTCCATCCGCAACTTTGCAGGCGTCCGCGCCAATGTGGACACCGGGGATTTCGTCATCGGCGAGGCGGAAGGTGCACCCGGCTTCATCGACCTGGCCGGTATGAAATCGCCGGGCCTGTCCAGCGCACCGGCCGTTGCCAAAGAGGTGGTCCGCATTCTGGAAGGCCACGGGGATCTGCCTGCGGTCAAAACGGATTACCGGGACGGCCGCACCCGGGTGCGGTTCAAGGAGCTGCCGCCGGAAGAAAAGGCAAAGCTCATTGCCCGGAACCCCGCCTACGGCCGGGTGATCTGCCGCTGCGAGACCATCACCGAGGGCGAGATCCTGGACGCCCTGCACACCGAGATCCCGGCCACCACCATCGACGGCGTCAAGCGCCGCTGCAACGCCGGGATGGGCCGCTGTCAGGGCGGCTTCTGCGGGCCCAGGGTGCTGGAGCTCATCAGCCGGACGCGGGGCATCGACCCGCTGGACGTCCTGCAGGACAAGGCAGGCAGCAACGTCTTACTGTGCGAAACCAAGCAGGAGGGAACCAACCATGATTGATCTGGTCATCGTCGGCGGCGGCCCTGCAGGCCTTGCCGCAGCCTACAGCGCATGGCAGCACGGCCTGCGTGATATTCTGATTTTGGAGCGTGACAACGAGCTGGGCGGCATCCTGAACCAGTGCATCCACAACGGCTTCGGGCTGCACCGTTTCGGCGAGCAGCTCACCGGCCCGGAGTACGCCGGGCGCTACATTGAAATGCTGCGCTCCACCGGCGTCCGGGTGGAGCTGGGCACCATGGTGCTGGAGGTCACGCCGGATAAAAAGATCCACTGTGTCAGCAAGGAGAAGGGCTACCAGATCCTCGAAGCAAAGAGCGTCATCCTCTGCATGGGCTGCCGGGAGCGCACCCGCGGGGCCATCGGCATCCCGGGCGCCCGCCCGGCCGGCATCTACACCGCCGGTGCCGCCCAGCGCTATGTCAACATGGAGGGCTATCTGGTAGGCAAACGGGTGCTCATTCTGGGCAGCGGCGACATCGGCCTGATCATGGCCCGGCGGATGACGCTGGAAGGGGCCAAGGTGCTGGCCTGCGTGGAGGTCATGCCCTATTCCGGCGGCCTGACCCGCAACATTGTGCAGTGCCTGCAGGATTTTGACATCCCGCTGTACCTGTCCCACACCATCGTGGACATTCAGGGCGATACCCGGGTGGAAAAGGCCATTGTGGCCAAGGTGGACGAGAACCGCCGCCCCATTCCGGGCACCGAGATGGAGTTTGACGTGGACACCATCCTGCTCAGTGTGGGCCTGATCCCGGAAAACGAGCTGACCCGGCAGGCCGGCATCCCGATGGACCCCCACACCAAGGGAGCCGTGGTCTACGAGAACATGGAGACCGGCATTCCCGGCGTGTTTGCCTGCGGCAACGTGGTGCATGTGCACGATCTGGTGGACTTTGTTTCCGGCGAGAGCGACCGGGCCGGAGCCGCAGCCGCCGCCTATGTGCTCCACGGTGAGACCCGGGACGCGGCTGTGCTGGACCTTGTCCCGGGCAATGGCGTGGGCTATACCGTCCCCCAGCGGGTGCGCCCGGCGGACGTGGACAAGGGCGTGGAGATCTCGTTCCGGGTGCGGCAGAATTACGGCCCCAGCCAGATCACCATCACCTGCGGGGAGAAGCAGCTGGCCCGGTTCAAGCGCCAGCGGATGGCACCCGGCGAGATGGAGCACATCACCCTGCCCGGGGTCCTGCTGGCAAAGGCCGACGGCCCGCTGACCGTTGCAGTAGAGGAGGTCGTAGCAAAATGAACAAAAAGCGTGAGATCATTTGTATCTGCTGCCCCCGTGGCTGCCACTTGCAGGTGGACCCGGAAAACGATTATAATGTAACCGGCAATGCCTGCCCCAACGGTGCCGCCTATGGCAAGGAAGAACTGACCCACCCCACCCGTATCCTGACCAGTACGGTGCGGGCCGAGGGCGGGCGCTATCCGCGCTGCCCGGTCAAGACCGCGCAGGCGGTGCCCAAAGAAAAGATCGTGCAGGTCATGGCTGCGCTGGACGGCGTCACGCTGCACGCACCCATCCGCACCGGGCAGGTCGTGCTGACCGACGTCTGCGGCACCGGTGTGGATGTCGTAGCCACACGAGACCTGTAAAACCGCCCCTGAGCGAAACGGAGGTCGTTGAACCATGTCGACAAAGTATGTTCTTGCACTGGACCAGGGAACCACCAGCAGCCGCGCCATCCTGTTTGACAACGAGCAGAACATCATCGCGGTGCAGCAGCGGGAGTTTGAGCAGATCTACCCGCAGCAGGGCTGGGTGGAGCACAACCCCATGGAGATCTGGTCCACCCAGTACGGGGTCATGAACGAGGTGGTGGCCCAGAGCGGCGTGGATGTCCATGACATTGCCGCCATCGGCATCACCAACCAGCGCGAGACCACCATCCTGTGGGAAAAGGCCACCGGCCGCCCCATCTACAATGCCATCGTCTGGCAGTGCCGCCGCACCGCCCCGCTGGTGGACGAGCTGGTGCAGCAGCCCGGCATGACGGAATACATCCGCGAGAATACCGGCCTGATGCCGGATGCCTATTTTTCCGCCACCAAGATCAAGTGGATCCTGGATAACGTGCCCGGCGCGCGGGAGCGGGCCGAGGCGGGCGAGATCCTGTTCGGCACTGTGGACACCTGGCTGGTGTGGAAGCTCACCGGCGGCAAGGTGCATGTGACCGACCGCACCAACGCCAGCCGCACCATGCTCTACAACATCCGCACCCTGGACTGGGATGACACCCTGCTCAAAGCGCTGGATATCCCCCGCTGCATCCTGCCCCGCGTGGCGGATTCCAGCGAGGTCTACGGCACCACCGACCTGTGCGGGGTGCAGGTGCCGGTGGCCGGCATTGCCGGGGACCAGCAGGCTGCACTGTTCGGGCAGGGGTGCTTTGCCAAGGGTGAGGCCAAGAACACCTACGGCACCGGCTGCTTCTTGCTGATGAACACCGGTGACACCATCTGCCGCAGCCAGAACGGCCTGATTTCCACCATTGGCATCAGCCTGAACGGCAAGGTGGAGTATGCTCTGGAGGGCAGTGTCTTTGTGGGCGGTGCCGTCATCCAGTGGGTGCGCGACGGCCTGCGGATGATCCAGGAGAGCCGCGACGCCGAATACTATGCCCAGAAGGTGCCGGACAATGGCGGCATCTACATCGTGCCCGCCTTCACCGGTCTCGGCGCGCCCTATTGGGATATGTACGCCCGCGGTGCCATCGTGGGCATCACCCGCGGCACCACCCAGAACCACATCATCCGGGCGGCGGAGGAGTCCATCGCCTACCAGAGCGCCGACCTTGTGGCCGCCATGGAAAAGGACACCGGTGTGCCCATCACCTCCCTGAAGGTGGACGGCGGTGCTTCCCGCGACCAGTTCCTGATGCAGTTCCAGGCCGACATCCTGAACAAGGACGTCCTGCGCCCGGCCATCCGGGAGACCACGGCCCTGGGCGCTGCCTATCTGGCAGGCCTTGCCACCGGTGTGTGGAAGGACCGGGACGAGATCCGCAGCCTGTGGCACTGCAACATGACCTTTACCCCCGCTATGCCGGAGGCCGAGCGCGCACGGCTGCTGTCCGGCTGGCACAAGGCCGTGGGCCGCAGCAGTGACTGGGCAGAGCATGAAAAGAATTTGTCTGGATTTTGACCACTTCCAACAAAAAATCACGAATTTGTGAATTGTCTGTTGACAAACCGTTGAGAAATGGTATACTGAAAGCATCCCAAGAGAATTGAGATGGGGATGCACTGTGCCACACGACCGCAGTGCGTCCCCATTTTTTGTTCCCATCGCACCCCTTGTCCGCCCGTTCACATCTGTTCCGGGGGCTGGTTCTGGAAGTGCAGCCGCCGGGCATGTCTCTGAAAAAAGAAGGAGGATCCCCATGAAAAGCACCGCAAAGGCCACCGAAAAGCGTTCGCGCACGGTCGTTGTGCTGGCGATCGCTGTGGCGTTGATGCTGCTGGGCAGCATTTTTGCCCAGATGTTCAACACCTCATTCTACAAGGTCAAGGTCTCCCGCATTTCCTTTGATACCGACTCCGGCACCCTTTCGGGCCTGTTGTACATGCCCAAGGGCGTGGACGCCTCCAACCCGCACCCCACCATCGTGACCACCCACGGCTACCTGAACAGTGCCGAGATGCAGGACGAGACCGCCATCGAGATGTCCCGCCGCGGCTATGTCGTGCTGGCACTGGATATGTATGACCACGGCCATTCCCACGGGAACGCCGACAATACCGGCGGCTTCTTCAACTTCTGGCCCACTTCGCTGTGGGATGCCGCACAGTACATGTACAGCCAGGACTACGTTGCCAAGGATGCACAGGGCAACGGTCAGATCGCGGTCAGCGGCCACTCCATGGGCGGCTTCTCCTCCGAGATGGCCATCTATCTGGATGAGCAGAACTACGCTGCCGCCGGTTACCGCATCATCAAGGCCGGTTTGAGCATGGGTGCCGATTACTCCTGGACCTCCTACCTGAGCCTGGACGAAGAGGCTGCGGTTGCCACCTTCGGCGGACGCACCATCGGCAAGATCTGCGGCCAGTACGACGAGTTCTTCTTTGCGGCCGACGAGCCTCCCACGAAGAGCGGCACCGTCTACCACAAGGACTATGTTGCCACCACCGCTGGCAAGACCCTGCTGGAGCAGGAAGCTCCGCAGGCTGACACCTGGTACACCGGCTCGGACGGCGGTCAGCGCATCATTTACCAGCCGCGTGAGATCCACCCCTGGAACCACTTCTCCAAGGCTTCCACCAAGGATGCCATCGAGTTCTACGCCACTGCATTTGCCGACCAGTCCGGTCTGGTGCAGAACATTGCTTCCACCAGCCAGATCTGGTACTGGAAAGAAGTCTTTGAGCTGGTCGCTCTGGTGGGCTTCCTGCTCATGCTGGCACCTCTTGCCCTGCTGCTGATGAAGCTGCCCTTCCTGTCCAATGCAAAGCAGGCCGTCGCAGCACCCACCCCGGCCGTCGGAACCCTGTCCGGCAAGCTTGGCACGATCAGCCTGTTCGTGGTGGGTATGCTGATCCCGGCCATCATCTTCCCCGCCGTATACGACGGCAGTCTGACCGCAGAGCCCATCCGCTGGATGCGCTACGCCAGTGACATTGCCCTGCTCCTGTCGGTGGTGGGCATCGCTCTGGCAGCCCGCAGCACCGAGGACGACCGCAAGACCTGGCTGTCCGGCTCGGTGTGCGTCCTGATCGCTTCCATCGTCCTGCGTGTGCTGGTGACCAAGAACATCTTCGAGACCAATGCCACCTGGCAGGGCCCCACCGTCAACAGCATCGTGACCTGGGCTCTCATCTGCGCCTGCATCTCCATCGTGACCATGGTCTGCGTCTACCTGTTCGGCGGCCGCAAGCAGAAGGGCATCACGCTGGAACAGTACGGCATTGCCGCAAAGCCGGTGTCTGTGGCCGCAGCCTTCTGCGTGGCACTGCTGGTGTGCGTGATCGCCTACGCCTGCCTGTTTGCCGTGGATGCCATCTTCAAGACCGACTTCCGCATCTGGACCTTCGCCTTCAAGACCTTTGAAGCCAGCGCCATCCCGGCGGCGGTCAAGTATATGCCGTTCTTCTTTGTGTACTACTTTGTCAGCGGCGCCGCCGCCATCTCCAACACCAGCAGCGAAAAGCTGCAGGGCGGCTGGGGCTACCTGCTGGCTGCTCTGACCAACATGGGCGGCATCCTCCTCTGGCTGGTGCTGCAGTACGGCACCCTGTTCCGTACCGGCGTTGCCTTCTACCCGGGACAGGCCCTTGGCGGCATCCTGCTGTTTGCGCTGGTGCCCTCGCTGGCCATTGCATCCTGCCTGGCCAAGTACCTGTACAAAAAGACCGGCAGCGTGTACGTTGCGGCCTTCCTGAATACCATCCTGATGACCATGATGACCGTGGCCAACACCGCGATCTATTTCCAGGCATAAGCACAACCGCAGACTGGGGCTGCACTTTACAGTGCGGCCCCTTTGTGCGATAATGAGAACCATCTGAACCATCTGAGAGAAAAGGAGTCCTGCCCGATGCATCCACTTGCTGAAACTCTGCTGGACGAGCCGGTGATCGCAGCCGTCAAGACGGATGACGCTCTGACGGCCGCCCTGGCCTCGCCCTGCAGCACGGTCTTTCTGCTGGCGAGCACCCTGCTCAATGTGGGGGAGCTGGTCCGGCGCATCCACGCGGCCGGAAAGCTGGCCGTCGTGCACATCGACCTTGTGGACGGCCTTTCGGCGCGGGAAGTTGCCGTGAATTCCCTCATTGCGCTGTGCCACCCGGACGGCATCATTTCCACCCACCCGTCCCTGATCCGGCGGGCGCGCCATCAGGGCCTGCTGACCATCCAGCGGGCGTTCATCCTGGACTCCCTTTCCCTGAACAACCTTTCCGGCCAGCTGGAACAAGGCAAGCCGGACTTTGTGGAGATCCTGCCCGGCATCATGCCCCGGGTCATCACCGAGATCAGTACCCGCACCCGGGTGCCGGTGATCGCGGGCGGTCTGCTGCGGGACAAGGCCGACGTCATGGCCGCCATGCGGGCCGGTGCCTCGGCAGTGTCCACCTCTGCCCCGGAGCTGTGGGACATCTGAACCCCGGAAAACACAAAAATGCCTGACCGCTGTCGTTGGCGGTCAGGCATTTTTTATGGAAAGCAGCAGCGTTACGGGTGGCTCTTCCTGATAAGATCTTTGGTGTACAGGGCGCGGGTGGCGTTGAGCACGGCAATGACCATGACGCCCACGTCGGCAAAGATGGCTGTCCACATGCTGGCCATACCGATGGCACCCAGCAGCAGGCAGGCAAACTTGACCGCCAGCGCGAACACGATGTTCTCGTACACGATGCGCAGGGTGCGGCGGGCGATGCGCATGGCCAGTGCGATCTTGGCCGGGTCATCGTCCATCAGCACCACGTCGGCGGCTTCAATGGCGGCGTCGGAGCCCAGGGCACCCATGGCGATGCCCACATCGGCGCGGGACAGCACCGGGGCGTCGTTGATGCCGTCGCCCACAAAGGCCAGATTCTCCTTGGACTTCTTGGCGGCGATGAGTGTTTCGATCTGGTCCACCTTGTCGCCGGGCAGCAGACCGGCGTGGTATTCGTCCAGACCCAGCTGGGCAGAAACGGCCTTGGCCACCGGCTCGGCGTCGCCGGTGAGCATGACGGTCTTGCGCACTCCGGCGGCCTTCAGGGCCCGGATGGCCTCGGCACTGTGGGGTTTGACCACGTCGGCGATGAGCAGGTAACCGGCGTATCTGCCGTCGATGGCAACGTGCACGACGGTGCCGGTCTCGCTCACGGCGGGGGCAGAAAGGCCCAGCCGCTCCATCAGACGGGCGTTGCCGGCGGCAACGGGCTTGCCGTCCACCTTGGCGGTCACGCCGTGGCCGCCAAGCTCCTCCACGTCGGTGACGCGGGCGGTGTCGATCTCCTTGCCGTAGGCGGCCTTGATGCTCAGGGAGATGGGGTGCTTGGACCAGCTCTCGGCCAGGGCAGCGGCCTCCACCAGCTGTTCGTCGGTGATGCCGTCGGCCGGGTGGACGCCGGTGACCTTGAAGGTGCCCTGGGTCAGGGTGCCGGTCTTATCAAACACCACGATGCCGGTGCGGGCCAGCTCCTCCAGATAGGTGGAGCCCTTGACCAGGATGCCGCAGGCGGAAGCACCGCCGATGCCGCCGAAGAAGCTCAGCGGAATGCTGATGACCAGTGCGCAGGGGCAGCTGATGACCAGGAAGGTCAGGGCGCGGTAGATCCAGTCGCCAAAGCGGGCAGGCTGGCCCATCAGCAGCAGCACGATGGGCGGCAGGAAGGCCAGCGCCAGCGCACCGTAGCAGACAGCCGGGGTGTATACCCGGGCAAAGCGGGTGATGAAGTTTTCGGCGCGGGCCTTTTTCATGCTGGAATTTTCCACCAGATCGAGAATTTTCGAGACGGTGGACTCTCCGAATTCCTTGGTAGTCCTGACTTTCAGCAGGCCGGTCATGTTCACGCAGCCGCTGATGACCTCGTCTCCGGTCTGGACGTCGCGGGGCAGGCTCTCACCGGTCAGGGCGGCGGTGTTCAGGGCGGAGGTGCCCTCTACGATCACACCGTCAATGGGCACCCGCTCGCCGGGCTGCACCACGATCACGGTGCCGACCTCCACGTCATCGGGGTCCACCTGCTCCAGCTTGCCGTCCTCGTCCTCCACGTTGGCGTAGTCCGGGCGGATGTCCATCAGGCTGGAAATGCTCTGGCGGCTCTTGCCCACGGCCACGCTCTGGAACAGCTCGCCGATCTGGTAAAAGAGGATAACGGCGCAGCCTTCCACATAGTCGCCCAGGGCAAAGGCACCCACGGTAGCCACCGCCATCAGGAAGCACTCGTCAAAGGGCTGGCGGTTCTTGACGCCCTTGATGGCCTTGCGCAGCACGTCCTTGCCCACCACAAGGTACGGGATGAGGTAGAGCAGCAGCTCCACCGGGGTGGGAAGTGCCGGCAGCACACGGAGCAGCAGCTTGAGCAGGATCACAAGGGCCAGCGCGATCAGGATCTGCTGCAGGCTCTTTTTTTGCTTTTTGGTCATACAAAACGCTCCTTTTGTCGGATTGCGGCGGTTCTGAGAAAAAACGGGAAAACGCAGTGGAATTCAACAGGTTTTCCCCACAAAAATGGATTTTCCACCCTTTCCCCCGTGTTTTCCACGGGGTTTTCCCGCAGAAAACTTGCTTTTCCACGTTTCTTTTTGGAGTTTTCCGCGAAGGGTGTTGAAAAGTGCGTGGAAAGTGTTGAAAACTGCCCGTTTTTTCCACGAAAAAGAGGAGTTTTCCGCTGCCCGGCGGCAGAGGAAAGAAAGGCTCTCCCACAGGGGGAGAGCTGCCGCCCAGCAGCGATGCCGGGAACCGGACCGGAAGAGGTCAGATGTCAAAGATCTCGCAGTCGTCCTCCACCTTCTTGCAGGCGGACAGCACATTCTCCATGGTGGCGTGGGGGTCGGCACCCTCGGCAAACTCCACCTTCATCTTCTGGGTCATGAAGCTGACAGTCGCCTTTTCCACACCGGCAACGGTGTTGGCAGCGTCCTCCATCTTCTGGGCGCAGTTTGCGCAGTCCACTTCGATCTTGTAGGTCTTTTTCATCGTAGATACCAGCCTTTCTGTTTTTGTGCGGGCCGCGGCCCGGAAAATCATTCTTCGATATGGTCCATCCCCAGAGAGAGGATGCTGCGCACATGGTCGTCGTCCAGTGCGTAGTACACGGTCTTGCCCTCCCGCCGGAAGCGTACCAGCTTGGAATCCTTGAGCACCCGCAGCTGGTGGCTCACGGCCGACTGGCTCAGCTGCACGGCGTTGGCAATGTCCTGCACGCACAGCTCATTGTCGTGCAGGGCGTACAGGATCTTGATGCGGGTGGAGTCGCCGAACACCCGGAACAGGTCGGCCAGCTCGTACAGCACTTCGTCATCCGGCATGTCCAGCTCTTCCGGCTGCACGAGGGGTTCGTTCTGCTGTGCCATGGAAGCATCTCCTTTCGGGATGAAATTGTATGAACGTCTGTTCATGTGTTCATGATACCACGGGTACAATACCCTGTCAAGGGGGTTGCACAAGAATTTCTGCATCTGCCCTAAATTGCTGAAAAAACACCTAAAAACGCAAAAAAGATGCAGATTAGACGGGCAAAAAAACAAAAGGCCTGCCACACCTCTTTCGTGCAGCAGGCCTTGCAGGATATCTGCCAGGGGTCAGATCTTTTTCCGTTTTCCCACCACCCAGGGGGCGTACATCAGCACAAGGGCCAGCGCGATGGCGGGCAGAAAGCCCAGAATGTAGAATTTTTCGCCAAACCACGCGGTAAAGGTGCTGGTGATGACGTTGCCATAGGGGTTATTCAAAAAGTAAAAGTTGGTGTGCAGGGGTTTGTTAAGAAAATAGATGGGCAGGGCCGAGCCGAACAAAAAGGCCAGCACCTGCGGCACCCGGCGCGCGCTGGGGCGGTATCCGCCCGCCACCAGCAGCACAGGGTAGAGCACCAGCAGGGCGTGGATGCTGACCGAGTGCAGGTTGATGAGGGTGAACCACCCGGGCACATCCCGCCAGCTGGGGCACAGCAGAGCCAGTGCCGCGCCGGGGATGCACAGGGCGTACAGCTCCTCCTTGCACCAGCTGCGGTCGGTGAGGGTGTTGTACAGGCAGACGAACACGTTGATGCTGCACAGGTGCAGCGGCAGATAGCTCCAGTTCCACTGGCCGGTGCAGGCCATGCCCAGCAGCAGGGCGGCTTCGTCCACCAGCAGGGCCGCCGTGACCCCCACCAGGATGTGCCGCCGGGTGCGCGGCGTGCTGCGGCGGTACCACCACACCATGCACAGAAGGAACAAAGCCGACAGCGCCAGCTCTATGAGATGGACAGTGCCGAACAGCGGGTAGCACTCATAGCCCGCACCGTATTCGGCGGCGGTGATGTCATAGGATTTCCAGAAGTCAGACATGGAGGTCCCCTCTCTTTCAGAGCCTATCATAGCACAGCGGGCAGGAAACAGAAAAGGTATTTTTTACAAAATGCGCCAAAGATGGTGCATTCTTTGCCAAGCTGTGGTATCTTATAAAACGTATAGAATTGAGATCTGCGTACAGACGCACAGGAGGGAATTTTTATGACACTGGAAACCGGTATCCGCGGTGAGCAGAGCGTGTCTGTCACTGCTGTAAACACTGCAAAAACCATGGGCAGCGGCACGCTGGACGTGTTTGCCACCCCGGCCCTGGTGGCCCTGGCCGAAAAGACCTGCTGGATGAGCGTGGCCCCGGCTCTGGCCGAGGGCGACGGCACCGTAGGCACGAAGCTGGAGCTGGAGCACACCGCTCCCACCCCCGTGGGCATGACTGTGACCTGCGAGAGCGAGCTGGTGTCTGTGGAAGGCCGCAAGCTCACCTTCAAAGTGAGCCTGCACGACGAAAAAGGCCCGGTGGGCGGCGGCACCCACGAGCGCTTTGTGATCCACAACGACAAGTTTGCGGCCAAGGCGGAGGCAAAGAAGAACTGAAAAAGGCTTCCCCCAAGGGGGAAGGCTAAGGCTCCCTCTTTAAGGGAGCTGTCACCGAAGGTGACGGAGGGAGTTCTTCCGGCTCCAGCCGCAGCGGCGGCGGGTCCTCGGCCAGCAGCTGCTGTTCGGCGTGGGCCTGTGCGTCCTGCAGCAGCTGTACGGCCTGCACGCTGGCGCGGAACAGCTCAAAATACATCGCTTTGTAATCCGGCACGGCCCCACTCCCCTTTTGCATTCCGTGGGGATAGTCTGCCCCGCAGCACGGGGCCTGATACGCTGCCGGAACGAATCGCCTGAAACGAAAAGGAATCATTATGAAAAACAAGAATCTGTCCTGGGCGGCGGCACTGTTCGTGTTTGCCCTGCTGCTGTGGTGCACGGCAGCCACTCCCGGCAAGATCGCCGACCCGTCTACCTACACCTGTGCGGTGTACAGCACCTTCTTCTCGCTGCTGCCGCCGGTCATTGCCATTGTGCTGGCCCTGAACACCAAGGAGGTGTACACCTCCCTGCTGGTGGGCATCGCCTCGGGCGCACTGCTGTATGCCAACGGAAACCTGGAACTGGCCCTGAATACCCTCTTCTTCCACGAAGAGGGCGGCATGATCGCCAAACTGTCCGACAGCAGCAATGTGGGCATCCTGGTGTTCCTGGTCATGCTGGGCATCCTGGTGGCCCTGATGAACAAGGCCGGCGGCTCGGCCGCCTTTGGCCGCTGGGCATCGAAGCACATCCACTCCCGGGCGGGCGCACAGTTTGCCACCCTGCTGCTGGGTGTGATGATCTTTGTGGACGACTATTTCAACTGCCTGACCGTGGGTTCGGTCATGCGCCCGGTCACCGACCGGCAGAAGGTGTCCCGCGCCAAGCTGGCCTACCTCATCGACGCCACGGCGGCCCCCATCTGCATCATTGCGCCGGTGTCCAGCTGGGCGGCGGCGGTCACCTCCAGCGTGCCGGAGGGGTCTGGCATCAACGGCTTCACCATGTTCCTGCGCACCATCCCCTACAACTACTATGCCCTGCTTACCGTCGTCATGAGCCTGTTCCTCATCTTCACCGGCACGGACTTCGGCTCCATGAAGCTCCATGAGGACAACGCGAAAAACGGCGACCTGTTCACCACCGAGGACCGCCCCTACGGCGACGACGTGGACGACGGCACCGAGACGAAGGGCCATGTTGTGGACCTGATCGCACCGGTGCTGGTGCTGATCGCGGCCTGCATCTTCGGCATGATCTACACCGGCGGCTTCTTTGACGGGGTGGACTTTGTCACCGCCTTTGCGGACTGCAACGCCTCTGCCGGCCTTGTGATGGGCAGCAGCATTGCGCTGCTGTTCACCTTCGTGTTCTACCGGGTGCGCAGCGTCATGACCTTCCAGGACTTTGCGGCCTGCATCCCGGAGGGCTTCAAGGCCATGGTCAGCCCCATGCTCATCCTCACGCTGGCCTGGACCCTGTCCGGCATGACCGGCCTGCTGGGTGCCAAGTATTATGTGGCCAATCTGCTGGGCGGCTCCGCTGCGGCGCTGCAGTATCTGCTGCCGGTGATCATCTTCCTGGTGGCGGTGTTCCTGGCCTTTGCCACCGGCACGAGCTGGGGAACCTTCTCCATTCTGATCCCCATCGTGTGCCACGCATTCCCGGAAGGTGAAATGCTGGTCATCTCCATCGCGGCCTGCCTGTCCGGCGCCGTGTGCGGCGACCACTGCTCCCCCATCTCCGACACCACCATCATGGCCTCGGCGGGTGCCCACTGCAGCCATGTGAACCATGTGTCCACCCAGCTGCCCTATGCCATCACGGCGGCGTCCTGCGCGGCGGTGTGTTATCTGATCACCGGCCTGGCACAGGCGGTACTGGGCAGCCGGGCCAGCCTGTTCACCTCGCTGGTGCTGCTGGCCGTGGCCATCGTCGTAGAGCTGGTGGTGCTCAGCATCATCCGTGCCCGCACGATCAAAAAGGCAAAAGCATGATTGGGCTTTGCCGTCGCGGGCAACTTGTGATAAACTGAAAGAAAACGAACGAGCGGAGGCGCGATCCATGCTGGAACAGGCTTTTCAGGATGTATACACCAAATTCAAGCTGCACTTTTATCAGAACGTATTTCAGCGTTTTGCCACGCGGGAAGCGACCCTGACCACAGTGGAGTCCTTCTGCATGGAGGGCATCATGGCCATGGGCGAACCCACCATTGCGGAGTTCTCCCGCATGATGCAGATCTCCACCCCCAATGCGGCCTATAAGATCGGCAGTCTGGTCAAAAAGGGCTATGTGGAAAAGATCCAGTCCACCGTGGACCGGCGCGAGTACCACCTGCGCCCCACCCAGAAGTATATCGACTACTACAACATCAGCTACTCCTACCTGAGCACCGTGATCGAGCGGGTGCGCCAGCGCTTCCCGGAAGAGGACGTGGACAAGCTGGAGCAGATGCTCACCATCATCAGCGATGAGCTGATGCCGGAACTGGATATGCCCCGGCATCAGGACGAGAAAGCCGAATCGTAACATAACAGGCAAAAAATACCCGGAACCTTCCCAGCGGAGGGTTCCGGGTCTTGCTGTTTTCAGGAGAATTAAAGGTCGGTCTCCTTGTCCACCACCTTGCTGCCGCTGGAAGAGCTGGCAAACAGGCCCAGTGCCATGGAGCCGAACAGGGCCCGCATGCCGGGGCTTTTGCGTTCTGCCGGTTGCAAAAGCGGCAGAACCTGTTATAATACATACATAATTCATAAAATCATATCAGAGAAATAGGTTTAAGAAAGCAAAGCGGCCGGGAATGTCGGCTGCCCTGAGGGAATAACAAATGCAGCAGACAAACGAACAACTTCTTGCGCGGCAGCAAAGCCCGGTGCTACGGGCACTGCGGGCGGCCGCGCCCCAGACCCTGCCGGTTCTGGCGGGTTATTTTGTGCTGGGCCTGGGCTACGGCATCTATGTACAGTCGCTGGGGCTGCCGGTGTGGATGCCCATGCTCATGGGCACGGTGGTGTACGGCGGCTCGCTGGAGTTCGTACTGGCCAGCCTTCTGCTGGGAGCGTTCTCGCCGCTGTCGGCCTTTCTGATGGCGCTCATGATCCAGGCGCGGCATCTGTTCTACGGCCTGGCCATGCTGGAGCGCTACAAGGGCTACGGTCTGCGCAGCTTCTACATGATCTTTGCCATGAGCGACGAGACCTTTTCCATCACCTGCTCGGCAGAGCCGCCGGAAGGGGTGGACAAGGGCTGGTTCATGTTCTTCATTACCCTGCTGGATCAGTTCTACTGGGTGGCCAGCGCGGGGCTGGGGGCTGCGGTGGGCTCTGTCCTGCCCTTCAGCACCGAAGGCGTGGATTTTGTGATGACGGCCATGTTCACGGTCATCTTCCTGAACCAGTGGGAAAAGGATAAGCAGCATTACAGCGCCCTCATCGGCATTGCGGCCCCGCTGGTGTGTCTGGCGGTGTTCGGTTCCGGCAGCTTCCTGTTGCCTGCCATGGCCTGCATTCTGGTGCTGCTGCTGGCCCTGCGCAAGCCCATTGAGAAAGCCGAAGGCACCGAGGCGGACAAACGGAAGGAGGAGACCGGCGTATGATGGCCATTCAGATGAGCATCACCATCGCGGTGTGCACGGCCGCCACGATGCTGACCCGTTTTTTGCCCTTTGTGGTGTTTTCGTCCAAGGACCAGCAGCCGCCGGAGGTGGTGCGGTATCTGGGGCGGGTGCTGCCCGCCGCCATCTTTGGCATGCTGATCGTTTACTGCCTCAAGAGCGTGACCCCCTTTGCGGGCAGCCGCGGTGCCCCGGAGGCCATTGCGCTGCTGGTGACCGTTGCCCTGCACAAATGGAAGCACGAAACGCTGCTCAGCGTGGCGGGCGGCACCCTGTGCTATGTGCTGCTGGTGCAGCTGGTGTTCTGATCGGAAAAAAGCTCCCCCGTCATGGCGCTGTGCCATGGGCGGAGGAGCTTTTTGCTCAGTGATAGAAGGTATCGAAGTTCACCTGACGGTAGAACCGCTGCTGCAGCTGGTCGAAGCTGTCGCAGTTCTGGGCCAGCAGCCACATGCTCTTGGTGACCACGGCTTCGATGGTCATGTCATGGGCTTCCAGGAAGCGGAATCGGTTCTTCACCCGCTTGCCTACCTCGTACACGCCCACGTCGCTGCCCTCATAGGTCACCTGCGTGGTCAGGATGAGCACCTTGTGGGTCTGCTCGTAGTGGCCCAGCCCCTCGGCAAAGGCGTCCATGAGCCGCTGCGGGATGCCGCCCACGCCGAAGCTCTCCACGATGACGCAGTCGTACAGGCGGAAGATCTCCGGGATCATGCCGGGGTCCATGCCGGGGATGAGCTTGAGCAGGAACACCCGGGGATTCATGGCGCGGCCGAACTCCACCGGGCCGGTGGGCCAGGGCGAAGGCACATAGCGCACCAGACGGTCGCCCTGCACCAGTGCCAGCTCCGGGAAGTTGACCGAGGCAAAGGCGTCGTAGCTGATGGTCTTGTTCTTTTTGGCACGGGTGCCGGCAATGACGTGCCCGCCAAACACCACCATCACGCCCCGGCTGCCCGGGTCCAGTGCACAGATCACGCTGTCGCGCAGGTTTTTCTTGGCGTCGGTGATCTCGTTGGAGATGGGCTGCTGGGCACCGGTGAGGATGATGGGCTTGTCCGCGTTCTGGATGAGGTACGAAAGCGCCGCCGCCGAGTAGGCCAGCGTGTCGGTGCCGTGGCAGATGATGAAGCCGTCGTACAGGGCGTAGTTCTCCTGCACGGCCTTGGCCATCATGAGCCAGTGCTCCTGGCCGAGGTCGGTGCTGTCGATGCTGCACAGGGCCAGCGTTTCCGGGATGCACAGGTCGTTGAGCTCCGGAAGATGGGCCAGCAGCTCGTCGCTGCTGAGCACGGGCCGGAGGCCCTGCGGAGTATGTACGCTGGCAATGGTGCCGCCGGTGGTAATGAAAAGAATGCGCTGTTTGGTCATAAAAAGCCTCCATGGCAGAAAATCAGAGAAACAAACCCAGTATAACACACTCTTTTCCGGCTGAAAAGTGCCCCGCAGCGGCAAAAGGCTGCTTTTTGCGACCCGGTCACAGAAGTTTTGCGGAAAAAGGTGTATACTATAAGAAAAGTTTCCGATGCAGTGGATGTGGTGAAGCTGCCCGCTACGACCCCATCCCCAAATTAAAAATCATGTTTCCTCTGATCATGGCCAGAGCGAAGCGGAGGCCATTTTAAATCGTGACTCTGAAAAGGAGGACCAACCATGTCCAACATTGTGATCGTAGGTTCCGGCCCGGCGGGCGTGTCTGCCGCACTGTACGCGGTCCGCGCGGGGGTGGACACCACCGTGCTGACCAAGGGCCCCGGTGCGCTGGACCGGGCCGAGAAGATCGAAAACTACTACGGCCTTGCTCAGCCGGTTTCCGGTGCGGAGCTGGAGCGCCGCAGCATCGAGAACGCCAAACGCCTGGGGGTGCGGTTTGTGACCGCCGAAGCCGTGGGGCTGACCTATACGGATAAACTTACGGTAGAAACCGTAGGGAAAGATTACCCGGCGGACGCGGTGATCCTGGCCACGGGGGCCTCCCGTGCGGTGCCGCGCATTCCGGGCCTTGCCGGGCTGGAGGGCCACGGCGTGAGCTGGTGTGCCGTCTGCGACGCCTTTTTCTACCGCGGCAAGGATGTGGCCGTGCTGGGCAGCGGAGCCTATGCCCTGCACGAGGTGCAGGCCCTGCTGCCGGTGGTGAAAAGCGTCAGCCTGCTGACCAACGGCATGCCGCTGACCGCAGAATTCCCGCCGGAGGTGACCGTATACCCGCAGAAGGTGGAGGCTGTTCTGGGCGAACAGGTGGTCACCGGGGTGCAGCTGTCCGACGGGCAGGAGGTTGCCCTGTCCGGTGTGTTCGTGGCGCTGGGCGTGGCGGGCAGCACTGCGCTGGCCCGCAAAATCGGGGCCGCCGTGGAGGGCAGCCGCATCGTAGTGGATGAGAAGATGCAGACCACCGTGCCCGGCCTGTACGCTGCCGGGGACTGCACCGGCGGCCTGCTGCAGGTGGCAAAGGCTGTATACGAGGGGGCACAGGCTGGCACGGAGGCCGCCAAGGCCCTGCGGAAAGGATGAGTGCCATGCAAAAGACCCCGGAAGACCGCAATTGTCTGGCCTGCGCGTTCCCCTTCTGGGCGCAGCTGACCGCCGACGAACAGGAGATGCTCTGCCGCTACACCCGCCCGGTGCACTACCGCAAAGGGGCCCGGGTGCACAGCCCACTGGAAAGCTGTGTGGGCATCCTGCTGCTGCGCACCGGCCAGCTGCGGGCCTATCTGCTGTCGGAGGACGGCCGGGACGTGACCCTCTACCGCCTGTTCGGCGGGGAGGTGTGCATCCTGTCGGCGTCCTGCGTGATGGACTCGGTGAATGTGGACCTGTACATCGACGCTGAGGAGGACACCGAGGCACTGTGCATCAGCGCGGGCATCTTCCGCCGTCTGATGCAGCAGAATGTCTATGTGCGCTGCTACGCCTACCAGCTCACGGCAGAGCGCTTTTCCGACACCATGTGGACGATGCAGCAGATCCTGTTCATGAGCGCCGACCGGCGGCTGGCTATCTTTCTCACCGACGAGCTGGCCAAGACCGGCGGCGACGAGGTGCGCATGACCCACGACCAGATGGCAAAGTACATGGGTTCTGCCCGCGAGGTGGTGAGCCGGATGCTCAAATACTTCGCGCAGGAGGGCTGGGTGCGGCTGTACCGCGGCGGCGTGCAGGTGCTGGACAAGCCAAAGCTGCAGCAGCTGGCAAGAGGCGAATGAAAAAAGAGGACGATGCGTTATGCATCGTCCTCTTTGCTGTTACGGGAGATCAGCCCTTGCAGCCCTGCTCTTCCCAGTCGCCGAAATCGCTGGCGTCAGCGATCTTGGTGGCGTCGAACTTGCCGTTCTCGTCCTTGGGGGCGACGGCGGGGCCGGCCTCCACGGGGTTGGGGTTCGGGGCCTCAGGGTCATACACCGGCTTTTCCTCGCTGGTGTCCTCCAGCGTGGCCGGCTCCTGTGCAGGGGCGGGCTCGGCAGGAGCTTCCGGGGCGTCGGCTTCGGCCGGGGCGGTGGGCTGCTCTGCGGCATCGTCCGCTGCTTTGGCCTCTGCTTCGGCGTAGGCCTCGGCGGTCTTTTCGGCCTCGACGGCGTCCTGCTCGGCTTCTTCGGGGAACTCGACCTCCTCCACATGGAGCGGGTCTTTCTGGTTCAGGATCTTGTCCAGTGCCACGATGGCGGCACCGGTGACGGCCACGGCAGCGGCCGTGCCCAGAATGCGGAACAGTGTTTTCATGCCAGAACCTCCTGTTTACAGATCAATCAGAACGTTAAGAGAACGTTACGACTTCATTCAGCGGCTTTTCAGCAGGCTCCACCGAAATGGCGGTCAGCACCGGGCCCTTGCCGCGGTAGATGTTGTGGAACTTGTAGCTCACCTTGGCGGTCACCCGCACCCAGCTGCGCTGCTCCAGAGCCTTGTAGCCGTCGTAGCTGCAGGGGAAGCCCACGAACTGGATATCCTGCACGCAGCAGGTCATGGCAAAGCGGCCGGGCACGAAGCTGTTCTTGCCGGCGCGGTTGGTCTGGCACACCTGTGCCAGGAATTTGACCGTCTTGCCGGTGTACTTCTGGGGCTCGTCCTGGCAGTCCATGTACCAGATGCCGAAATCGTCGTCATGGATGTCGATGACCGGGGCGTTCACGTCGAAGGGCAGCGGGTCGGGGATGTCGTCATAGGCCACGCTGCCGTCCTTGAACTCGTAGGCGATGTCGCACTTGCGGGAAGCCTGACGCACCAGCTTGTGCAGCTCCTGCCGGGCGGCGTCGTTGTTCACGGCCTCAGCGCGGTTGAACACGATCAGCTCACTGCGGGCGATCTTGTCCAGCAGCAGGCTGCGCATGGAGTTGTCGCGGGCATAGGTCAGGGCGGTGGTGCCGTCGGCGGTGGCGATGCACTGGTACACCAGCCAGTTTTCCGGCAGGGCATCGGCCAGCTCCTGCAGCAGCCACATGCCGTTGTACTCGATGACCACGCGGCCGGCGCCGGATTCCTTTTCCAGCTTGGCCAGGTTCTGCGGGTTCATCTCTGCCTTGTCCTCGATTACCTTGACGGTCACACCGGGGAAGGCGAACTTCTTGGGGTTGTACTCTTCTTCGCCCTCTTCGCAGATCAGCAGCAGGGTCTTGTCGCCGGAGTCGAAGTTGGGGTCCTCAAAGGTCTCCTGAATGAATTTGGTCTTGCCGCTTTCCAGAAAGCCCACAAACAGGTAGACCGGAATTTCTTTTGCCATAATGGATGGTTTCTCCTTCTTTTACATCTCAGCAGCCGAACAGCTCTGCAATGGCCTTCTCGTTCAGCTTGGAGCCGATGACCACCAGCTTGCCGCCCACGTCGGCGCCGCGGGCACGCACTTCCCACTCGCCGGGCACATAGTCGAACTCCAGCCAGCCGTCGGCACCGCCGTCCACGATGCCCTTGCTGCGCAGGATCATGCCGTAATTGCCGGTGTCCAGCTCGGTGAGGGCGTGCTCCACTTCGGCCTTGGTGAACTTGCGGGCCGTCTCGACGCCCCAGCTGGTGAACACCTCATCGGCGTCGTGGTCGTGATGATGGTGGTGATGGCCGCAGCAGCAGTGGTCGCCGTGCTCATGATGATGCTCGTGCTCGTCCTCATCATCGTCGTCATCGTGATGGTGGTGGCCGCAGCAGCAATGCTCCTCGTGGTCATGATCCTCATCGTGATCATGGTGGTGCTCATGCTCGTCGTGGTCATCGTCCTCGTCATGGTCGTGATGATGATGCTCGTGCTCGTCCTCATCCTCGTCATCGTCATCATCGTGGTGGTGATGGCCGCAGCTGCACACGCCGTTCTCGTCGTCGTGATGGTGATGATGGTGGTGCTCTTCTTCCTCGTCCTCCTCGGCGTGCTTCTCGTTTGCCTTGGCGGCCATGGCAATCAGCTCTGCCTTGAAGTCGTCCTTGGTGGACATGGCTTTCAGGATCTGCTCACCGGTCAGCTCGTCCCATGCGGTGGTCACGATGGTGGCGGTGGGGTTCTTCTCGCGCAGCATGGCCACGGCGGCGGCGATCTTCTCCTCGCTGGCGGTCTGGGTGCGGCTGAGCAGGATGCAGCTTGCGTGGCTGATCTGGTCATCGTAGAACTCGCCGAAGTTCTTCATATACATCTTGACCTTGTTCACATCGGCCACGGTGACAAAGCTGTTCAGCTGCACATCCAGGTGCTCGGCCACGCCTTCCACGGCGCGGGTCACGTCGCTCAGCTTGCCCACGCCGGAGGGCTCGATGACGATGCGGTCGGGGTGGTACTGCTCCACCACCTGCTGCAGGGCGGTGCGGAAATCACCTACCAGAGAGCAGCAGATGCAGCCGGCGTTCAGCTCATTGATCTGGATGCCGGACTCCTTCAGGAAGCCGCCGTCGATGCCGATCTCACCGAACTCGTTCTCGATCAGAACGACCTGCTGGCCGGCAAAGGCCTCCTTGATGAGTTTTTTGATCAGAGTGGTCTTGCCGGCGCCCAGGAAGCCGGAAAAAATATCAATTTTGGTCATAGTTTGAATGCCTCTTTCTTTGTTAGCAGACAGAGCCGCAGAGCGCTGGCCCGTAAAATCTTACATCTCTATTATAGCAAGCCTGTCAATGGGAAAACGGCCTTTTTCAAGAAAAAATTGTAACATTTTTTGCAATTTGGTTGCGTTTTCGCGTTTTGGACGACAAATAAGGGGAACCGGCGGCCCCGGCGGGCAGCGATTCGGCAAGGGGCAGGCTCCGGCAGAGGGACGGACGCCCCCGGACGGCAAGACCCCGCCAACGGACGGTCAACGACCGGCAGGCGGTCAGCCCCCGCAGGATGCAGGCGACACTGCGGCGGCTGTTGACAGCACGGCAACCGTGTGAAGAAAAAACGCGCAGCGGTCTTTGCGGGCCGCTGCGTGTTTGCGTCCGGAACAGCCGACACTCCCGCATTGCATTCTTTGCGCCGGAATGCTACAATATGCAGTAGCAAACCACCGCCGCCGGACGTTCTTCCGGCAAATATGAGAAAGAAGGCTTTTCTATGAGCATGAATACAGTTCCCGAACGGCTGGCCGCTCTGCGTGCCGCCATGCAGGCAAACGGTGTGGACGTGTACCTGATCCCGGTGGGCGACCCCCACTCCAGCGAGTACCTGCCGGACCACTACACCTCCCTGACCTACTTCTCCGGCTTCCATGGTGAAAACTCCAACTTTGTGGTCACCATGACCGAGAGTGCTGTCTGGGCCGACGGCCGTTACTTTGTGCAGGCCGAGAAGGAGATCGCAGGCACCGAGATCCAGCTGATGAAGATGGGTGAGCCGGGCGTGCCCACCGTGGAGGAATACTGCGCCAAGGTGGTGCCTGAGGGCGGCAAGCTGGGCCTGTGCGGTCTGACCGCCAGCTGCGCGCTGGTGAACAGCGTGAAGAAGGCGCTGGAAACCAAGAACGCCGCCATCAAGACCCTGTTCCTGGAGGATGAGCTGTGGACCGAGGGCCGCCCGGCTCTGCCCGCTACTCCGGCCTGGATCCTGCCCAAGGAATATGCAGGCTTCTCCCCCGCCGAAAAGCTGGGCCAGCTGCGTGCAAAGCTGGCCGAGTTGGGCTGCACCGCCCAGCTGGTGGGCAAGCTGGACAACCTTGCCTGGCTGCTGAACCTGCGCGCCATGGACATCGAGTGCACCCCCTACGCCATGGCCTACTGCTATGTCACCCCGGACCGCGCCGTGCTGTTCATCCACACCGCCCGCGTGACCCCGGAGGCAAAGGCGGAACTGGAAGCCAACGGTGTGACCCTGGCCGAGTACGACAGTGTGCTGGACTTCATGGCCGCTGAGACCGAGCCCCAGACCGTGCTGGCAGAGAGCGCCACCGTGAACTATGCCGTGTATCAGGTGCTGGAGAACAACGCCGCCCTCACCGTGAAGGACCTGGCCGACCCGCTGCTGCCCATGAAGGGCGTGAAGAACGAAGTGGAGCTGACCCACGACAAGGAAGCCCACCTGCGCGACGCTGTGGCTATGGTGCGGTTCCAGATCGAGCTGGAAAAGCGTCTGGAAGCCGGCGAAGAGCTGACCGAGCTGACCGTGGACGAGATCCTGCACAAGTACCGCTCCGCCACCGACAAGTTTATTGTGGAGAGCTTTGGCACCATTGCGGCCTACGGCGGCAACGCAGCCATGATGCACTACCACGCCACCCCGGAGGACCACGCAAAGCTCCAGCGCAAGGGCTTTTTGCTGGTGGACAGCGGTGCCACTTACATGGACGGCACCACCGACATCACCCGCACCTACCCGCTGGGTGAGCTGACCGAGGACGAGCGCAAGTTCTACACCTGGACCCTGCAGTGCCACATCGACATCGCCAAGGCGGTCTGGCTGGACTACTGCGACTGCCATATGATCGACACCATCGCCCGTGAACCGCTGTGGCAGCACCTGATCAACTACCGCTGCGGCACCGGCCACAGCGTCAGCTTTGTGGGCAACGTCCATGAGGGACCCCACGCTCTGAACGGGCGCAACACCACCCTGATGCGCCCGGGCATGATCGTTACCGACGAGCCCGGCGTGTATGAAGCCGGCGAGGTGGGCATCCGCATCGAGAACGAGATCGAGTGCTACCACAAGGCCGACAACCAGTACGGCACCTTCCTTGCCTTCCGTCCCCTCACCTTTGTGCCCATTGCCACCTCTCCCATCGTGCCCGGCGTGCTGGACAAGGAGCAGGTCGCATGGCTGAACGACTATCACCGCAAGGTGTTCGAGCAGCTGGCACCCCGCCTGACCGAGGACGAGCGCGCATGGCTGGCCGAGAAGTGCGCCGCCATCGGCTGCTAATGCTAAAAAGAACAAAAGTCAGCTGCCGCTTGCCATCCTGACTCTTGCCGTAAAAATGCAATTCCGGGCAGACCGCGGTCTGCCCGGAATTGCTTGATTTAAGATGATTTTTCCGCAAAGGAAACCGAACCATGATCTTTCACATTGCGATCTGCAGCCCGGACGGGGCGCTGCGCAGCCGGCTGGAGCACCAGTGCATGGAGTTCTTTGCCCGGCGGGAGGACGCCTGCATCGTGGAGCAGCTGCAAAGCCCGGAAGCGCTTTTGCAGCAGGATGCCGCCGGGCTGCGGTACGAGCTGTACCTCATCGAGCTTGCGGCGGTAGCCCGGCCCGAAGGGCTTGCGGCGGCGGCAGAGCTGCGCCGCCGGGGCCGCCGCGCGCCGCTGGCCTTTGTGGCACGCACCCCGGCCCACGCATACAGCGCCTACCGGGTGGACGCCATGCAGTATTTGCTGCAGCCGGTGCACCAGCCGGAAGTTTCTGCCCTGCTCAAGCGGGCTGTGGAGCCGGAATACGGCCCTACCCTTACCGTGACCACCGCGGACGGCGTGCGGGCGCTGACCTATGCCGAAATTGAATATCTGGAATGCACCCACCACATCGTGCACTTCCACCTGACCACCGGAGAGGATGTGGCCTCCCTCTCGCTGCGGGTGCCCTTTTCTGCTGTGGCACAGCCGCTATTGACGGACGGCCGCTTTGTGCAGCCGCACCGCTCCTATGTGGTCAATCTGGAAGCAGTACAGCTGCTGTCCCCCGGCGAGGTACGGATGCGCAGCGGGGCGCGCATTCCCATTCCCCGCGGGCGGGAAGCCGCCGTTCGGGAGGCTTTCTGCGCCAGATTGAGGTAAAGAAAAAATGAAGAAGCCGCTGCACGCAAATTCGCTGTGCAGCGGCTTTTGTTTTACGGAAAATTATCACTTGGACTGGGTTCTGCGCTTCAGCAGGGTCTGGACAGGGCCTGCGGGCATGAAGCGCTCCGACTGGGCAATGAGGGTGTGGTACAGCCGCAGCTGATTGCCACGGGCGATCCCCAGTTCGGACAGCATCTGCTTGTAATGGGGGAACATCTGCAAACGGCTGTTCACGACCTTGCTAAGGTCTGCATTGGTGTGCAGCAGGCTCTGGGGGTTCTGGATGTAGTAATAGCCCGGGTCGGCAAGGGCGGTATAGGCCTTCGCCAGCCGGAAATACCGCACATTGAACAGCTGATCCTCGTTGTAAACTTCGCGGGTGAACCAGAGCCCCGCGTTCATCAAAAGGCTGCGGCGGTACAGCTTGTTCCAAACAACGTTGAAATAGAAGGAGGAGGGCTTTTTCATATACTCCTGCATAAACTCCTTCTGGCCGTAATTTCCGGCGGGCAGAAAGCTGTAAACGCTCACCTCCGGCTCGGCGGTGTCGGTCTGTACGCCCAGCTGCGCCAGCAGCTTTTCGGTGCGCCGACCGCTTTTGCTGGAAGCCAGCGGGATCACCATCCAATAGGGTGCAATGACCAGATCGGCATAGTTCTTCTCGGCGGCTTCCACCATGCGGGCGGTAAAGGTGGGTTCGATATAATCATCACTGTCCACGAACTGCAAATACTTGCCGTGGGCAGCGCGCATCCCAGCGTTGCGAGCGAGAGAAAGTCCCTCGTTCTCCTTGCTGATGACCACCACGCGGGGGTCTTTTGCCCGGAACTGCTCACAGATGGCAAGGCTGCCATCCGGGGAGCCATCGTTCACCACGATGATCTCAAGGTTCTGGTAGCTTTGGCCGCAGATGCTTTCCAGACAGCGGGCAAGGGTCTTTTCCACATTGTAAACGGGCACGATCACGCTGACGAGCGGGGTGTTCATGGGATTCCTCCTTCACAGGCTTACTCCGTTCCGAGTTTCTGCTTTTTCTTGGCGGCAGTCTTTCGTCCGCTGCGCTCGGCGGCAAGCTCCGCTTCCTCGTCGCTGCCGGCAAAAAAGGCATACCAGTACTCTGCCGCGTCGCTCAGCGCCTTCTGGATGCCAATCGTGGGGCTTACGCTTTCCGCCAGCCCCAGCAGCGAGGCGTGCAGCTGGGTCTGCACCTCCTCGTAGAGGCCCAGTTTCGTGTAAAGAGCCTTATAATAGTCTATCATTTGCAGACGGTTCTGCATGATGGTGGACAGATTGATCTGAGTGTGGCAGATGCTCTGCGGGTTCTGGACATAGTAATAGCCCGGCTCTTCCAGCGAGACCACCCGCTCCACAAATTCCAGATACCGGATGTTGAACTGCTGATCCTCGGCGTGGATCATCTCGTTGGTAAACTCCAGCCCGTGGGCGTTCAGCACATCCCGGCGATAAAGCTTATTCCACACCACATTGTAGAAAAAGGTCACGGGCTTTTCCATCAGGTGCAGTGCGTAGCTTTTCTGGTCGTAGACACCGGCGGGCAGAAAACCGTACTCCCGGTACTCCACCTCCGGCTTTTTCCGGCGCAGCTTCTTTTTGGCGATGTCCTCCGGGTTGCCTGCCTTGACCTTTTCCCGCAGCTGCTCCTTCTGGATATCCCGGGGGATCTCCATCCAGTAGGGCGAGATGACCAGTGTGGCATCGTGCTGCTCGGCAGCTGTCACCATACGCTGGGTAAAATCCGGGGCAAGGTGGTCATCACTGTCTACGAACTGCAAATATTTGCCCTGTGCCAGCCGCATACCCACATTGCGGGTAATGGAAAGGCCCTCGTTTTCCTTGTCCACCACCGTCACGCGGGGGTCTTTTGCACAAAACTGATTGCAGATCGTAAGGCTGTCATCCGTAGAGCCATCGTTCAGCACGATGATCTCCAGCTCCTGATAGGTCTGGCTGCAAATACTTTCCAGACAGCGGGCAACACTATTTTGCGCGTTATACACAGGCACGATAATGCTGACGAGCGGGTTTGTCATGACAGGGATCTCCTTTTGACGATAAGGTTTGGTTTTTTTCGCTTCACCAAAGCACGTCTTTGTAAAAAAGACGTAATTATTTATATTATCATACTCCTATGGCACGCAAAATGCAAGGGGATGGGCGTTTTATCCATCCGGGAGCAGGCAGTTTATACCTGCGCCCAGTCCAGCGCAGTCCAGTCCGGCAAAAACTGATTGCATATCCGGCGCAGGGCGGGGGCATCGGCAGCGCTGGTGGTGTCCTGAATGCCCACCAGATAAAAGCCGGCGTCGTGGGCAGTCTGGGCGGCGTAGAGGGCGTCCTCGCACACGGCACACCCGGCGGGCTCCGTGCCGCCAAGGCGGTGCAGCGCCTCCATAAAGGGGGCGGGGCTGCTCTTGCTCATAGCACCCCGCGCCTCGATGTAAAAATCAAAGTATTCGTCGATGCCAAGGCGGGTCAGCACGGTGCGGCACTGGCTGCTCCATGTATTGGAGCACACGCACATCCGCGCGCCCTCGGCCCGCAGCCGGGCAAGAGTGTCCCGCACGCCGGGCTTCAGCTCCACCTTCTCGTACAATTGGGCGATCACCTCGCGCATCACGTCCAGATAGCCGTTCCTGTCCAGCGGCAGCGCATATTCCCGGATGAGGTACTGTGCGCCGTCCTCCATGCCCATGGTCAGCAGGGTCTCGTGCAGGTCTGCCTTCGGGGTGCGGCCAAAGCGCGCCAGCAGCGCCTCCGGGGCACCCTCCCATACCACCACCATGCTGTCGGTCAGGGTGCCGTCCATATCAAAGATCCATTGTTTGCAGTGCATACGTTCCTCCTGTTGTGCGCCCCTCCGGGCTGCCTCTATACTTATCTCCGGCTAGTATAGCACGAAACTTTCACAGGAAAAAGGCATGATCTCTGAAAATTCGGAAGAATTTTATCCAAAAGTATGGTATAATTATGACAATTTTAGAAAATACCGGGAACGTGCACGGGAGGGCTTGATATGGAACGCAGAGAACCTACGCAAAAGGCGCTGGTGCTGGCAGGCGGCGGCGCGCGGGGCAGCTATCAGGTAGGCGTCTGGCGGGCTTTGATGGAGCTGGACTGGCACCCGCAGATCATCACCGGCACCAGTGTGGGCGGGCTGAACGGCGCCATGTTCGTGCTGGATCTGTACGAGACCGCCCGGGATATGTGGCTGACCATCCGCAGCCGGGATGTGATGGAGCTGCCGGAGGAAAACGCAGACCTTTCCGCCCTGCACCAGTTTCTGCGCCGGGTGGTAAAGGAAGGCGGCATGGATGTGACCCCGCTGGAGGAGATCGTGGAGCGGGTGCTGGACGAGGACGCGCTGCGGGCAGCGCCCATCCGGTTCGGCATCGTGACGGTGGAGCAGCGCGGGCTGCGCCCCCGGGAGCTGACGCTGGAGGATATCCCCGCCGGGCAGGTGCGGGACTACCTGATGGCTTCGGCGGCCTGCTTCCCCGCATTGCGGGCGCGGCAGATCGACGGGGTAAAGTTTCTGGACGGCGGGTACAGCGATAATATGCCCACCGGCCTTGCCAAGACCATGGGCGCAGAGGAACTGGTCTGTGTGGATCTTGAGGGCGTGGGCATCACCCGCCCGAACCTGACCGGCCTGCCCACCACCATGATCCGCAGCTACTGGGAGCTGGGTGATATCCTGCACTTCGACCCCGACACCGCCAAGCGCAACATGGAGCTGGGCTATTACGACACTCTGCGCGCCTTTGGCCGCATCCGGGGCTGTGCCTACGCGGTGGACAGCGGTGCGGACAGCAGCGCCGATGCCGAAGCCTTCCGCACAGCCTTTGACGCAGTACAGAAGGAGGTGCGGGAGAAGTACCCCGTCACCCTTACCGCCGATGCCGCTTTACTGCTGGCACGGATGAAGGACGCCCAGCTTGCCCCGCTGGAAGCCGCTGCCGAGGACGCCGGGGTGGACCCCACCCACTTTTATACCACCCGGACGCTGGCTAAGGCGTTTCTGGCGGCGTGTGATAAGGACCGCATGGAAAGCTTTGCCCCGCTGTTTACAGGCAGCAGCACCGCCGGACAGGCGGCGCTGGCCGCTTTGCTGCCCAATACATTCTTACAGGCGCTGGTGTGGCGCACTTTGACCGCATCGGCTTTGCCGGAGGTGACAGAAGATGAAGGTTTATAAAGGCGTATCCGCATCCCCCGGGCTGGTGCTGGGTCAGGTGAGCCGTCTGGAGCACCATGTGGAGACCTTCAGCCACGGGCCTTTCAACCCGGAGCGGGAGCTGCGGCTGCTGGCAAATGCCGTGCACACGGCGCAGAATGAACTGGACTCCATGGCGGAGCGCGCCGCCCCCACCGAGCAGGCCATCTTTTTGTTCCAGAGCATGATGCTGGACGACGAGGGCATGATGAACGAGGTGCGCTTTTGCATCAATGCGGGCATCAGCGCCTCGGCGGCGATGCATCAGGTGGGGCAGCGCTACGCCGACCAGCTTGCCAACATGAAGGATAACCCCTATATGCAGCTGCGCAGCGTGGATATTCTGGACGCCACCCGCCGGGTGATCAACATCCTGACCAACCGTCCCCGGGTGTGGCTGGCGCTGGATCATCCGGTGATCCTTGCCGCCGACCGGCTGATGCCCACCGACCTGTTCAGCGTGCCCTCCGGCATGATCTTGGGCGTCATCACCGCCGAGGGCAGCGGCCAGAGCCATGCCGCCATCATTGCCCGGGCAATGAA
>OBLG01000600.1_pt1 | contig 36876 bp, 27 predicted proteins | sample 1517451 | NCBI WGS metagenome assembly OBLG01 (sample SAMN04571694, study PRJEB22368) | human gut metagenome | biome: human gut; material: stool | host: Homo sapiens | place: Luxembourg | collected 2012-06-29
TCACGTTCTTGTCGGTGACCACGCAATCCAGCTCCACGTTGGGCTCCACCACGGTGTCCTGCATCAGGACACAGTTGCGGACCACTGCGCCCTTCTTGATCTTGACGCCGCGGAACAGCACGCAGTTCTCCACGGTGCCCTCAATGAGGCAGCCGTCGGCCAGGATGGAGTTTTCCACCTTGGAGCCGGTGACGTAACGGGTGGGGTTGTCGTCACGGATCTTGGTGTAGACCGGGCTGTTCTTCGGGAACAGGGCATCCAGGTTCTTCTCGTCGATGAGCTTCAGGTTCTCGTCAAAGTAGCTCTTCATGTCGCAGACATGAGCCACATAGCCGGTGTACTCCAGCGCATGGATGTTCAGGATGTTGACATTGTGTGCCAGGATATCGCGCTCGAAGTAGATCAGGCCGCGGGAAGTTGCGTCCTTGACCAGCTTGATCAGGGTCTCGCGCTCCAGCACATAGATGTTCAGGTCCAGGTTCTGCACGCCGGGGCGGTAGTCATTGAACAGCAGCTCGGTCACACGGCCGTCGGCATCGACGGTCAGGGTATAGTTGTCGTTCTTGCGGCCCTCGGGGATCTCGGTCTTCTGGTAAGCGACGGTCACATCGGCACCGCTTGCCTGATGGGCAGCCAGCAGAGCGTTGAAGTCGTAGTTGATGGCGATGTTGGCATCGCTCATGACCACATACTTCTCCTTCTGATTCTCCAGGAAGTTCAGGATGGAGCCCAGAGCCTCCACACGGCCGGAGTAAATGCGCACGCCCTTTTCTGCAAAGGGAGGCACGATGTTCAGGCCGCCGTGACGGCGGGCCATATCCCATTCACGGCCGGTGCCCAGGTGATCCATCAGGGAGTGGTAGTTCTTACGCACCACGATGGACACGTTGGAGATGCCGCAGTTGGCCATGCTGGACAGCACAAAGTCCACCATGCGGTAACGGCCTGCAAAGGGGATCGAAGCCATTGCACGCTCGGTCACCAGCTCCGGAACGGTATTGTCATAGCTGTTGGGGAAAATGATGCCCAACGCATTGGTGTTCTGTCTCAGCATACTTCCACGCCCTCCTTGACGGATTCAAACACTTTTGCGCCCTCCTTGACGGTGGCGCCTGCACCGACCGTCAGACCGGTGCCCACATGTGCGATGGGGCCGTCGCCGCCGACCTTTGCACCGGCACCGACCACAACGTCCTCTGCCAGGATGCAGCGCTTGACCACGGCACCTGCCTTGACGACCACGCCGTCCATCAGGACAGCGTCCTCAACGGTAGCGCCCTCTTCCACCACGACGCCTGCGCTCAGCACAGAGTGCTTGACGGTGCCGTAGATCTTGCAGCCCTCGGTGACCAGAGAGTCCTGCACGACGGCGCGGGGGCCGATCTTCTGAGCCGGCAGCACGGGGTTGCGGCTGTAGATCTTCCAGGTCTTGTCGAAGATGTCGATGCCGGAGTTCTCGGGATCCAGCACTTCCATGTTGGCTTCCCACAGGCTGTCGATGGTGCCCACGTCACGCCAGTAACCGGCAAAGCGGTAAGCGTACATCTTGCGGCCGTCGCGCAGCAGGGCAGGGATGATGTTCATGCCGAAGTCGTTCTTGGAGTTGGGGTCTGCCTCGTCCTCTTCCAGATACTTCTTCAGGACATCCCAGTTGAAGATGTAAATGCCCATGGAAGCCAGGTTGGACTTGGGTACCGGGGGCTTTTCCTGGAACTCGGTGATGCGGTCGTTCTCGTCAGCGACCATCAGGCCGAAGCGGGAAGCTTCCTTCCAGTCCACTTCCATGACGGCCACCGAGAACTCTGCGCCCTTTTCCTTGTGGAAGCGCAGGAAGTCTGCGTAGTCCTGCTTGCAGATCTGGTCACCGGACAGGATGATCACATACTCGGGATCATAGCTGTCGATGAAGCCGATGTTCTGATAGATCGCGTTTGCCGTGCCCTTGTACCAATCGGTGCCCTTAGCCTGCTCGTAAGGGGGCAGGGTGTGCACGCCGCCGTGCAGACGGTCCAGATCCCAGGGCTGGCCGTTGCCGATGTACTCGTTCAGCTTCTGGGGCTGATACTGGGTCGCAATGCCAACGGTATCAATGTTGGAGTTCACGCAGTTGGACAGCGGGAAGTCCACGATGCGGTACTTACCGCCGAAGGACACCGCAGGTTTTGCCGTTTTCTGTGTCAGCGCGTACAAGCGCGAGCCACGTCCGCCGGCAAGGATCATTGCCACAATTTCTTTTGCCATAGCTTTATTCTCCCCTTTAACATTAACATTTCCGTTGTTCGGAAATGAGCGTCAACAAATGATCGTGTAGAACGGATGGGTTACTCTTTGGCTGCTTTGGGTTTGCGGCCGCGCTTTTTGGGTGCTTCCTCTGCTGCCGGTTCCGGCTCAGCCTTTGCCTTCCGGGTGGGTTTCTTCACCGGCTTTTCTGCCGGAGCTTCGGCGGCCTTGGGCTTACGGCCGGGCTTTTTTGCATCCTTTTCCGTGGGGGCCTCCGGGGCAGCCTTGGGTTTGCGGCCAGGCTTTTTCACGGCCTTTTCTGCCGGGGCTGCCTTGGTGGTCTTTTTGGCGGCGGTCTTTTTGCCGGGCTTTTTCGCCTTGTCCGCTGCAGTTTTGGCGGTGCGCTTTGTAGGCACCTCAAAGTACAGGGTACTCATGGGGGGCAGGGTGATGGTGATGCTCTGCTCAAAACCGTGCATGGGCTTTTTGTGGGTCCGCACGGGCTTGTTGTGGACAGCACCGGAACCGCCAAAGGCAGCGTCATCGCTGTTCAGCACTTCCTTGTAGGTGCCGACCACCGGTGCGCCCAGGGTGTAGCCCTCGCGCAGAACGGGGTTGAAGTTGCACACCACCAGGATCTGCTTGCCGGCAGTGTCCTTGCGCAGGAAGGCGATGACGCTCTGCTGGGAGTCGTCCGGCACGATCCACTGGAAGCCCTCCCAGCTGTAGTCCACCTGCCAGAAAGCGGGGTGGTCCTTGTAGAAAGCGTTGAGGGTCTTGGCATAGTTCTTCAGCTCGGTGTGCTTGTCGTAGCCCAGCAGCATCCAATCCAGCTGCTTGGCCTCGTTCCACTCGGCAAACTGGCCGAACTCCTGACCCATGAACAGCAGCTTCTTGCCCGGGTGCGCCATCATGTAGCCAAAGAAGGTGCGCAGGTTGGCAAACTTTGCATCATACTCGCCGGGCATCTTGTTGATCAGGCTGCCCTTGCCGTGCACCACTTCGTCGTGGCTGATGGGCAGCACAAAGTTCTCGCTGAACGCATAGAAGAAGCTGAAGGTAACCTTGTTGTGGTTGCCTGCGCGGAAGAGCGGGTCGGTCTTCATGTAGCTGAGCATGTCGTTCATCCAGCCCATGTTCCACTTGAAGTTGAAGCCCAGGCCGCCGTCCGAAGCGGGCTTTGTGACCATAGGCCATGCGGTGGACTCCTCCGCGATCATGTACTTGTGGGGGTGACGGCCCAGCACGGTGTTGTTGAGCTTGCGCAGGAAGGCCACGGCCTCCAGGTTCTCCTTGCCGCCGTCCTTGTTGGGCTCCCACTCGCCCTGCTTGCGGTTGTAATCCAGATACAGCATGGAAGCCACAGCGTCCACCCGCAGGCCGTCGATGTGGTACTGCTCCAGCCAGTACAGGGCGCTGGAGATCAGGAAGCTCTGCACCTCGTTGCGGCCGAAGTCGAACACCATGGTGCCCCACTCCTTGTGCTCACCGCGCTTGGGATTGGGGTCCTCATAACAGGGCTCACCGTCAAAGTTGTACAGGCCGAACTGGTCCTTGGGGAAGTGGGCAGGCACCCAGTCCATGATCACGCCAATGCCGGCTGCGTGCAGCTTATCCACAAAGGACATGAAGTCCTTGGGGGTGCCGTAGCGGCTGGTGGGGGCAAAATAGCCGGTGACCTGATAACCCCAGCTGCCGTCGAAGGGATATTCCATCACGGGCAGCAGCTCCACATGGGTATAACCCATCTCGGTGATGTAGGGGATCAGCTGGTCGGCCAGCTCTGCGTAGTTGTAGGGCTTGTTGCCCTCCTTCATCTTCCAGCTGCCGACGTGCATCTCGTAGATGTTCATGGGGCCGTTGATCACGTCGGCCTTCTTCTGGGCGGCCTGCCAGGCCTCATCGTGCCAGGCAAAGCCGGAGATATCATAGACCTTGCTGCCGTTGGACGGCCGGGTCTCGGCGTGGAACGCATAGGGGTCGGCCTTGTAGACAAGGTCTCCTGCACGCGTAGTCACGCAGTATTTGTAAACGTCGAATTCCTTCATGCCAGGAATAAACAATTCCCACACAGAATCCCCATCCACCTTGTGCATGGGGTGGCTGCCGGGCTTCCAGCTGTTGAAGTCGCCTACCACGCTGATGGCCACAGCGTGCGGTGCCCATACGCGGAACACGACGCCGGGCTCGCCTGCGCGTGTTTCCAGATGTGCGCCGAAGTAACGATAGGCCTCGCAGTTGTTGCCCTGCTTGAACAGATACACCGGCAGATCCGATGCATTGCCCTGAATCTTTTCTTCGGTCGGTTTCATAGACTGCTCCTCCCCGTACAGATCCGCATACGCGCACCTGTAGCTTTTTACTCTTTTATATTAAAGAATTCCGACCGGTTTTTCAAGGCCTTTTCTGGAAAAATACCCATAATCTTTTCTTCAATATTTCTCCCTTATATACACACCCGCCAATTTTTTGCAAAATTTATCGTGAATCTTACCAATGCAATGAAAAAAGCGGAGCCTCTGCACCTCTCTCTTTTGGGAGAAACGTACAAATGCTCCGCTCTGCGGGGTCCTTTTCTGTTATGGGGTCATGCGGCGGACCGGTCAGCCCACCACATACACATTCACCTGAATGGCACCGTTGATCACGCTCTCGGCGTAGGTCTCATAGAACAGATCCACCAGGATCTGACCCTTCTGCACCGCGATGCCGGTGTCGGTGGCCACCGCGTAGCCGTACACGAACTTTCCGTCCGTAGAAGTGATGTACAGCTTGGTGCCGTAGGGGATCACATCCGGGTCCACGGCCACGGTGCCGTAGCCAAGGCCAAGGCCGGAAGAGCCCTTGCCGGTTTTAGAATAATAACCGGTGGCTTTGCCGGTGAGCACCTTGCTGTAGGAAGCAGGGGCATTGGTGGTGCCGTCCGGGCCGGTCAGGGGCGAGACGGGTGCGCCCGCGCCGTAAGTCTTGATGACGTGGTTCGTGGGCTGCACGGTGGTGGTGGAATCCACCACGATGCTGTTCTCCAGCTCACCGTCCACATAGCGGTCGCGGGTGGTCACGGTCTGCTGGCCCTCGGCACCGTGCTGCACGGTGGTGGTGCGCCCGGTGTTGCGGAAGTACAGGCTGGTATAGACATACTCGGTATCATAGGGGATGGCCTGCGTTTCCACGCGGTCCTGATAGTCCACGCGGTGCACCACGATCTGGGTGCCTGCGGTCACCAGGCGGTCCAGGGCAGGCTCGGTGTAGTCATCGCCCTCCAGGGTGATGCCGGCGCGCTGCAAGGCATCGGCCACAGTGCCGTACACCATCTTCACCGGGTAGGTCTGGCCGTCGGCCTGGATGTTCACCGAGAATGCGCGCTCAATGTTCAGGGTGGCAAGGTTGCCGCTGAACGCCGTGTAATAGACCTTGTCGCCCTCTTCGGACTGGATGCCGGAGAGGCTCATGACCTTTGCGGGGTCGGTGGCAGAGGTGAGGATCACCTGCTTGGCCCCATTGGAGTCGGTGACGTAGGTCAGCCGCAGATTCGCAGCGGTCACACCAAGGGTAGCCACAAGGCACACGACCATGACACAAAACGCCAGCACGCGGGAAGAGACTGCAGATCTGCAGCCCGAGGATGCTTTTTTCAAGTTTACGGAAGCGATACGAGACAACTCCTCTCTTCTTGTTTTTGGTGCGGCCGCGGATGCTGCATTGCACCCCGGCCGCCGGGACTGCGGAGCACCAGGGGCTCCACAATCAAATACGATGCTTTTCCGGCTGTGGAAGCCAAGCATCGTATTGCGTCGGAATCCGTTCCAACGGGACATTGCTCCGTCCCCCGGCACAGGCCCCCATTGCCTGCACCGTACCGTCCGCTCAGACGGCATTTCACTTCATCCAGATAAAATTTAAACGCTGCAACGTCCGTTGCTCCGTTGCGCGGTATTATCTTACCAGACCGGAGCTGATTTGTCAAATCGGGCGTCTCCACTTCGTTAGATACTTGACATTCTTTTTTGTGCAATTTTAACAGTGTTTCCTGCAAAATATTGGTTTTTAAGTTATTTCCTCCGGTTTTTTCGCTCTTTTTCGTCTACGTTCTGTTCATGAATTTTTAACATTTGCATCCGTCCCGGACGCCCCGGAACGACCCGTTTCTGGCCCTCCCGCACGGAAACAAGCGGCCAAATACCGCAGTTTTCTGCACAAAACCAGGCCCGCCGCCGGGCATTTTCCGCACCCGGAATTGCCCCCGAATTACCCCCAAAAACACCCCTCCGGCAAAATGCCGAAGCCCAGAAATCTGCGGAGAAAAAGAACACACTTCTGCTGCCGCGCGCCCCGGCGTACAATCAAATAAAAAACCGGAAAGGAAGGTCAAAACCATGAAGATCCAGATCATTCATCGAGCCTGCGGCGGCACCGAATTCCTGCCGCAGCCCAGCCGCCTGCACCTGGGCGCACAGAACGCGGAAGGCGTGGACCGGCTGCAGTTCCAGCTGCCCGAAAGCTGGGCCGACTGCGCCATTGCCCTGTACCTGCGCCGCAACGACGGCACCCAGCTGGCCCCGGTGCCGCTGGACGGCGATGCCTGCGTGACGGTGGACCGCCGCCTCACCGGCTGCACCGGTGGGCAGTGGATGCTGGCCGCCGTGAGCGGCTCCGGCTACACCGCCTACACCCGCCCCGGCCGGTACGACACCTATGCCACCCTGCCCACCGACGGCGGCTCCGAGGACCTGCCGCCCACCCTGTACGAGCAGTTCGTGGCCCGCGTGCTGGAAAGTGCCAGCACAGCCGCCACGGCGGCCCAGAGCGCCTCGGCCAGCGCCGAACGCTGCACTTCCAGTGCCGCACAGGCACAGACTGCTGCCCGGCAGGCCAGCACCAGCAGCACCGCGGCGGCCGGGTGTGCATCCCGGGCCGAGGCTGCTGCCGCCCGCGCCGAAGAGCTGGCCCCGGCAGACGGTCAGGTACTGAGCGTGAACGGCAAAAGCGGTGTAGTGGTCCTGCGTGCGCAGGACGTGGGTGCCCTGCCCCGGCCTGCGCAGCCGGCAGCCGGCTCCCTGCTGCGGGTTCTGAGCGTGAACCCCGACACCGGTGCCCTGCTCACCGACACTACGCCCCCGCCCGACCTGACGCCCTATGTGCGCAGCAGCACCCTGCCGGACGCAAAGACCCCCGGCCCGGTGCGCATCGACCCGCAATACGGCGTGGCTGTGCGGGAGGACGCCACCCTGACCCTTGTGCCTGCCTCCGCCGAGCAGTTGGACAGCATGACCGACGGCTTTGCGCCGCTCACCCCGGCCCTGCTGCCCTACGGCGTGAAAAAAGCGCTCACCACCGCCAGCACTGCCGCCGGGTGGACCGGTGCGGAAAAGACGGCCGCCCTGCGCACGCTGGGTGCCGACCTGACCGCCTACTATACCCGGCTGGAGGCCGACGCCAAGTTCGGCACGCCTTACAGCCTGCCGCCCGCTACGGCGGACCAGCTGGGCGGCGTGAAAGTGGGCGAAGCGCTGGACATCGCCCCGGACGGCACCCTCAGCGCCAAAACGCTCAATGACAAGATCGCTGCCGCCGTGGCGGTAAAGTCGGAGCCCCGGCTGGTGTGGAACCACTACGAAGAAACCGGAAAAAGGTGGAAGACCTACGATATCAAAATGCCAGACGGCCTGGACTACGTGCACGTCAAGACGAAATATAACAGCAGTACCGGCGGGTACGGCGAGGAAGTAGACATTGCAAAAGGCGGCACCGCCAATCATAACTACGGAAATGGCACTGGAATTTTCGCATCCAACACGACTTTCCAGACAAACGGGACCCTGCACTTTGCAACAGAATCGTCGACCGGCGGCTACACCGTAGAGATCTGGCTCACCGGCTACCACTACCCCACCCTCGCGGACCTGCTGACGCAGGTGACTGCCGTGGAGAGCAGTGTCACCGATCTTCAGGTGGCCCTGTGCGAGCTGTACGAAGAAAAGGAGGAAAATTGATGGCGAAAATTTATGCAGCCCTGATCCGCAAGGGTATCAAGACGCTGGACGAGGTGCCCGCCCGTCTGCGCAGCACCGTGAAAGCCCTGCTGGCGGAGGTGGAAGCCGATGCTTGAAGCCTGGTCCCGCACGCGGGACGGCACCCGGAAGCTGAGCGCAAACTTCACCGTGGCCGAGTTTGCCTGCAAAGATGGCTCGGACCCTGTGTTCGTGGACAGCAGCCTTGCCGCCCTGCTGCAGAAGATCCGCGACCACTTCGGCCGCCCCGTAGTCATCACCAGCGGCTACCGCACCGCCGCTCACAACAAATCCGTGGGCGGGGCCGCCTACAGCCAGCATCTGTATGGGCGCGCTGCCGACATCCGGGTGCAGGGCATCCCGGTGGAGCAGCTGGCCGCCTATGCAGAGACCTGCCTGCCCGGCACCGGCGGCATCGGCCGATACCCGCCCCGGGCCGGACGGGCTGTGGGCTGGGTCCATGTGGACACCCGCCCCGCCAAAAGCCGCTGGACAGGTTAAGAAGGAGGTGAACCCAATGGAAAGCATCCTGTCCGCCCTGATCGCCGGTGCCGTGACCCTGATCGGGGTGCTGATCGCCAACAGCCGCAGTCAGGCCGTGACCGACACCAAGCTCGAAGAGCTGACCCGCGAGGTGCGCGAGCACAACAATTTCGCCCGCCGCGTGCCCATTCTGGAAGAGCAGATGAAGGTGGCCAACCACCGCATCGCCGACCTTGAGAACCATGAACAAATGAAAGAGAGGAACTGATTTATGGAACTGAGCAACAAGATCTCCGCCGCTACCCTGGCCCGCACCGCTGTGCTCCTGCTGGCCCTGACCAATCAGGTGCTGAGCGCAATGGGCAAGCCCGTGCTGCCCATCGAGAGCACCACCGTGGAGCAGCTGGTTACCGCCGGCATCACCACCGTGGCCGCGCTCATCAGCTGGTGGAAGAACAACTCCTTCACCGCTGCCGCCGTGGCCGCCGACAGCTACCTGGCCCGGCTGAAGCAGAAGCAGTGATCGCCGACTGCCCTATATAAGGTAAGAGGGCAAGGCCCCCGGAGACACAGGTTTCCGGGGGCCTTTTTTCGTCTGCAGCAGGGCGGCAGGAGAAATTCCAGCCGGTTCTTTGCCAGAAATTTCGTCCCTCAAAAAGTGGTTTTCCGCAACAATCTGCACACTCTGCACCAGTACCGCAACCGCATCATTTCACGTCCGCAACAGTTTCTCTTTTTTCTGCAACAAATTCTTGTGATTTGTGCAAAATATCCAATTCAGACTTTGGAACATTTTCACAAATCATGCGTTTCTACATATTTTTTCTTGACAGCCTGCACTAGAAAATGGTATAAAGGAAGTAGGATAGCAAGCCTCGAAACATGTCCATTATATGGGACAGTTGTAATGCGTAAAAGACTTGACACCATTTGAAAGGAGCCATCACTCATGACGAACAAAAAGCTGAAACTCGCTGCCATGTCCGTAGCCCTGACCGCCTGTGTCGCTGCACAGCCCATGGCCGCCCATGCTGTGGAAGGCCCCGACTCTGTCGAGGATAACGCTGCCCCGCAGGCCGAGCCCGCCCCTGTGGAAGGTAAGACCGCAGAAGGCGAGGTCGAGGGCGAAGAGGAAAAGCAGGAAGAGTTTGTTCCCCCGGTGAACGATGAGGCCAAGAAAGATGATCAGGCTCCCGCGTTCGGCCCCGGCACCAAGACCGATGACATCGCCATTGACTATAAACCTGCTGAGAAGCCGGAAGAGCCCGGCGAGACGGACGAGACTGAGAACCCCGACGGCACCTATGTGAAGGGTGACGTGATCGACAACAGCAAGAAGGACGAAGCCACCGGCAAGGACGGCAAGATCGGCGAGGCCACCAAGGAAGAGACCCCCGACAGCTCTTCCAGCACCACCGTCGTGGACCCCGACGCCGAGGTGAAGAAGGGCGACCCCGTGGTGGGCAAGGACGAGGACGGCAACACCACCATCACCACCCCCACCGAGACCACCGGCACCGAGACTACGACCACCACTGGCACCGGCAAGGCCGATTCCTCCACCACCATCACCGACACCAAGAAGGGCGAAGAGATCAACCTCGACGACGAGCTCGGAAAGGACGTGCGTCCGAACTGGAAAACCGATAAGGATGCCAAGCTGGGCGGTTACACCGTGGACAAGGTCGAGCCCGCCAAGGACGGCAACTCCAAGACCCTGACCCTGAAAAAGACCAGCGAGCCCGAAACGAAGGAAATGTCCGCTGAGGACGTTGCCAAGCTGCTGGATGTCCCCGAGGGCGGCGTGGAGAAGAAGGAAGAGCTGGACGAAGAGGGCAACCCCAAGACCACCTACACCCTGAAAAAGGAAGAGACCTCTACCGACGAGAACGGCAACACCGTCACCCGCACCACCTACTACGAGATCACCGGCAATTCGGTCAAGACCCGCACCGAGACCACGCTGGTGCTCAAGGTGGAAAAGGGCACCGTTGATGTTAATAATGAGGATCTGACCACCGAGATCGAACTGCCAAGCATCACTGCCAAGAACACCGACGAGACCAAGACGGATGTCATCGAGATTTCTTCGGAGAAGCTGGGCGAAATGCTCAAGGACGAGTACTATAACAACGATACCGGCGAGTATGTCTATACGGAAACCGATGCAAACGGCAAGGAATATACCTATAAAGTCAAGAAAACGGAAGACACCAAGCAGCTCACCAACAAGCAGTTGGCCGACCGTCTGGGCGAGGGCTTCACCGGCGATGACAACGGCGTTTACTACAAGGGCGAAAAGCTGACCTTTGATCAGAAGGAAGCCGTCCGCAAGACTTTGAGTTACACCGTGGAGGTCACTGAGGTCACCAAGACCCCCGGCCAGGTCGAAGGCGGTCAGGAAAGCATCGAGAGTGCCAAGGAAACTGCCAAGCTGGAAGCCATCAAGGCCGCTCTGACGGATGCCGCCCGGAACGCCGGCATTAATGTGGAGACCGATGATTTCAAGAATCAGCTGAATACGATTGATTCCACCGGCAAAGGCCAGCTCAATCTCAGCTATACCGATGCAGACGGCAATGTTCATACTGTCACCCTCCGCTATGACGGTGCAACGGTTTCTGCGCCTCAGCCGGGCAGCTCTGATCCGAGCAAGGACACCGAGACCCGCAAGGATGTCACGGACAACGTCATCACCGGTACCGCTTATGTGACCGGCTCGAATACATGGACCGAAAGCGGTTCCCTCAACGGCACCTACGTCAAGCCCGGCAGCGGTAAACTTCCCTCTCTCGATGGTTGGACAGTCGACATCAACGACCCGGAGAAGGGCACCACGATCTACAAAAAGGAAGACACCGTGACCTTGCCCGACGGCACCAGCACCAAGATCACCCGTACCTGCACAATCACGGAATCGTCCGCTTCCCTCAGCGATACGGAGAAGGAAGAGATTGCCTGGGCGGAGTTGCTGAACCAGCACCCCGAATATAAGAACAAAGATGAGTTGAAAGCTGCAGGTTATAACATCAATATCAGCAGCATGGACTTCTCCGGCATCAAGCGCGTAGAATGGACGATCGACGAACTTTCCGAATCCACAAAGACGGACGCCAAGGATCTTAACGACAAGCTGGTGATCCCCGGCGGCAAGAACTGGTCGATCGACGAAAAGGCCGGCACCATTACGGTGGACGGAAAGACCTACGACAAGGTGACCAAAACCAATGACGGCTACACCTGCACGGTCGAGGACAAAAACGGCGTAAAGACCACCTACACCTTCACCAAACAGGCCGGTGCTCCGCTGACCCCTGAAGAGATCCAGACCGCGCTGGCAGGCCAATACAGTGTTCCCGCTGACAGCATCCGACTGAACGCCGACGGCAAGACCGCGACCTTCACGAAGGGTGACGAAACCATCACCGTGGATTACAGCACCCTGAGCGAGACCCTCACCGTCCGGAAGGATGTGCACACCTCCTCCAGTGTCACCGACATCATCAAGGACAATAAGGATCTTGAGAAGGCATACGACGAGCTGTGGAAGCAGATTCAGGAGATCCAGAGCAAACTTCTGCCCGGCGAGGAACTCTGGATCGGCAATCTGGAGGTTACGGACAAGACCGAGAAGACGGACATCATCAAGTATTTCACCACGGCCATCTCGCCCGAAAATATGAGCAAGGATGAGCTGATCAAGGCTCTGCAGGAGCAGGAGCGGATCGCCAAGAGCTCCACTTACGTTGCCAACAAGGGTTCTGATTACGAAGAGACCAAGAAGAACTACTACTCCGGTGAAAAGACGGATGAATTCAAATCCTTCAGCAAGGCACCGGATGGTTCCAAAATTGAGGTCTATTGGAAATGGACTCGGTGGGGCGGCTATTATTACTATACAGACGCTAACGGCCAGGAAGTTCGTGTTCATAGTAACACTGTGCACTACGAAGAGCAGCGCGACGACATCGGCCACCTCGATCTTGCTTCCGGCTCCAAGCTGGATCTGCTGCCGGACAAGGACGGTAATGTCGATCAGACCGACTGTGTGCTGGTGAGCAAGAATCTGGAGTGGAACTACGATGCCGGAAACCTGGTCAACGGTAAGGGCAACCAGCCGGTCGGCCTGGACAGTAAGATCAGCTGGGACGATGAGGGCGGCAAGGGCAACGGCCACTACGAGTATGACCGCGGCAATCCCAACAACTGCCCTGACAAGAGCGCCTACTACAAGCTGACCGGCACTGTCGCCTATGATCCCATCAAGGAGAACGGAAACATCAAGCTGTATCAGGGTGGCTTTGACGATTATTGGTACAGGGTCAGTGCGGAAGATCAGGCCATCAATGCCTACCTGAAGGCAACTGGCAGCAACAAGACGGCCGCCAGCCTCACGAAAAAAGAGCGTGATGCCATCGTCGGCACCTACGTTGTGAAGATTGGAACCACCGGCACCAACAGCACCGGTGAGAGCGGCTATCAGGTCTATCTCAAGACCTCCGAGCTGACCGCCTACGGCTATATGACCCGCGATGCCAACACCTGCATCAACAGCACCTACAAGCGCCAGGACGGCACCTGGGGTTACGTCGGCGGCTATGACCTGATGATCTCCAAGCTGACCCAGGTGCGTGAGGGCAAGGTCGTCGGCCAGACGGAATCCACCATCAAGACCATCACCGCCCCGCTGAGCATCCGCAGCTCTCAGGACTTCGCCAACCGCCTTCTGGAGCTGAACCAGCAGACCACCACACATAAAACCAGTGAGCGTGCTACGGCTTACGGCGAAAATACTTCCGGCGGCTTCGACGGTGCCTATACGCAGAATAAGAGCGAAACGGTTACCGGATCCGGTACCGGCAAAGGCCACTACACCACCTTTACCGAGGTGCTGAAGAAGCTGTTCTCCGGCAAGGGCGAAACCAGCTACGACACCGGCAACGTCAGCTACACCTACCGCACCACGGACAAGGTGAACACCACGCCAGTGTCCAAGGAGACCGTGACCACCACCGACGCCCATGTGGACTACAACTATACCTCCATTGAGACCCGCACGGTCACGGTGGACGGCGAAGAGACGGTCATCGTCCCGCCGGTGGATCCCGATACCCCGGACGGCCCCGTGGAGGATGAGACCCCGGACGAAGTCGTGACCCCGGAGACCCCCGAGTTGCCGCCCGTGCAGGACGCCACCCCGGATGATGCTGCTCCGGAAACTCCGGTCCTGCCGTCTGACGCGGTCCTGCCCGCTGTGCAGGATGCACTGCCGCAGACCGGCGTGAACTGGATGGCCGCTCTGGGCATGGCATTCAGCGGCATGCTGCTGACCATCGCAGGCGCATTCGCCAGCCTCAAGTACAAGGAAAAGCACTGATGCTTTCCCCTTCCAACGTGATCCACGTCAAGTCGTAAACGCATAGAAAGGGCCTCCCCATTCCGGGGAGGCCCTTTCGTGTTGTGTTCGGCTTATGCTTCCGCTTTGGCAGCGCGGTACCACTGTACCAGCTTTTCGGCGTCCTGCCAGCCCTTGCGGTACATGGCTTCCAGTTCCATGCAGCGGTCTAGCACACAGCACACAGCAAAAGCCGCCCCGCAGGCCGGAACTTCCGGTGCCTGCGGGGCGGCTTTTTGCATTTATGAAACGGAGGAAAACGCTCAGAGGTCTGCGCCGTTGGAGCGGATGACCTTCTGATACCAGTAGAAGGAATCTTTCTTGCTGCGGGCCAGCGTACCGGTGCCGTCGTCCTGCTTGTCCACATAGACGAAGCCGTACCGCTTGCTCATCTCGCCGGTGGAGGCAGACACCAGGTCGATGCCGCTCCAGGCGATGTACCCCATCAGGTCCACGCCGTCGGACACAGCCTGCTTGACCGCCTCGATGTGACGGCGCAGGTAGTCGATGCGGTAATCATCGTGGACACTGCCGTCGGGCTCCACCGTGTCGTGAGCACCCAGACCGTTTTCCACCAGGAACAGCGGTTTCTGGTAGCGGTCGTACAGCTGGTTCATGGTGATGCGCAGGCCCAGCGGGTCGATGGCCCAGCCCCACTGGCTGGTCTGCAGATAGGGGTTCTTCACCGAGCGCACCACGTTGCCGTCGTTCACGGCCTTGCCCTCCAGGCTGGCCGCCACGCAGCGGCTGGCGTAGTAGCTGAAGGAGATGAAGTCCACGGTGTTCTCCCGCAGCAGGGCGTCATCGCCGGGCTCGGTGTGCAGCTGCACCTGCTTTTCCGCAAACAGCTTGCGGGCGTAGCCGGGGTAGCGGCCCCGCACCTGCACGTCGATGAAGAGCAGGTTTTCCTGCTCCTTCTGCACCGACTCCCAGACGTCCTCCGGGTTGCAGGAGTAGGGGTAGAAGCTGCCGCCGGCCAGCATGCAGCCCACCTGATTGGCGGGGTCGTACTGGTGGGCCAGGCGGGTGGCCGTGGCGCTGGCCAGCAGCACATGGTGGGCCGCCTGATAGATCACCTGACTGCGGTTCTCGCCCTCCTGGAAGGCGATGCCTGCCCCGGAGAAGGGGCTGTGCAGCAGGATGTTGATCTCGTTGAAGGTAAGCCAGTAGTGTACAAGGCCGGAGTATTCTTTGAAGCAGGTCTCGGCGTAGCGGGCAAAGCATTCCAGCGTTTTGCGGCTGCGCCAGGAGCCGTACTGCTCCACCAGACCCATGGGGATATCAAAGTGGCACAGGGTGACCAGCGGCTCAATGCCGTACTTCCGGCACTCCTGGAACACATTGCGGTAAAAGGCCACACCCTCCGGGTTGGGGGTCCGTTCATCGCCGTGGGGGTACAGGCGGGACCAGGAGATGGAGGTGCGGAACACCTTCAGCCCCAGCTCTGCCATCAGGGCGATGTCCTCTTTGTAATGGTGGTAGAAGTCCACGCCGGTGTGGCTGGGGTAATACTCCCCTGCCTGCAGCGTCGGGTGGGGCGTGCCGCCCAGCTTGACCTCCATGCGGTGGACACCGTGGGGCATCATGTCGATATTGCTCAGGCCGCGGCCGCCCTCGTTGTAAGCGCCTTCGGCCTGATTGGCCGCAATGGCAGCACCCCAGAGGAAATTTTCGGGCAGTTTGTAATCAGACATGGGAATCACTCCTCTTCCGGGAGATCCTCAAAGCCGATCACCAGCGTCAGCACAAAGGACAGCACGATGGACAGCACCGAGATGCCGGCGATCCAGGCGATGCTCACACCGGGGTTGGCCGGGTCGATGAACTGCACGCCGGTGAGCACGCTGGGCGACACCATGGAACGGCTGGCCAGACCTGCCATGCCGGCCAGGCAGCCGCAGACAAAGCCGGTAATCAGGGAAGCGATCAGGGGGCGCTTCAGGCGCACGGCCACGCCGTACAGGGCGGGCTCGGTGGTGCCGGCGATCAGGGCAGAGGAAGCAGCGGCCAGAGCGGTCTGGCGCAGCTCGCTGTTCTTGGTCTTGAAGGCAACGGCCAGGGACACGCCGCCCAGGGACAGGTTTGCACCGATCTCAGAGGGCATAACGGTGCCCTCCATGCCGGTCTCGGAGATGGTCTGCAGGATGGTGGGGGTGAACACGCGGTGCATGCCGGTGATGACCAGCAGGGGCCAGAGGGCGCCCATGATGCCCACAGCCAGGAAGCCCAGCTTAGCCTGCACGAAGTAGACGAATGCGGAGATGCCCTCGCCGATCATGATGCCGGCCGGGCCGACCACGATGATCGCAATGGGAGCAGCAATGAGGAAAATCAGCATGGGCTTGAGGAAGTTCTTGGTGACAGCCGGGGTGATCTTGTCGATGGCACGCTCAATGTAAGACAGGATCCAGGTCATGCACAGGGCCGGGATGACGGTGTAGGTGTACTTGACGCCCACCACCGGGATGCCCAGGAAGTGTGCGGCGGTATCGCCGACCGTGACAGCCTCCATCATGGTGCGGAAATCCGGGTGCAGCATCAGGCCTGCAATGGCAATGGCGATGAACATATTGGTGTTGAACTTCTTGGAAGCAGAAGCGGCCACCATCACCGGCAGGAAGTAGAAGGCTGCGTCACCGATGGTGTTCAGGATCTTGTAGGTCTCGCCGTCGGCCGACAACACGCCTGCCATGCCTAGCAGCATGACCAGCAGCTTGACCATGGAGCCGCCGATGATGGCGGGGATCAGCGGGGACATGGTGCCCACGATGGCATCCAGAATGTTGTTGCCCACCTTCTTCAGGGTCAGGGGCTCCTTCTTCTCGCCGCGGGCCACCTGGCTTGCCTCGCCGAAGTCGCCCATCTTGAGCACCTCGTTGTAGGCCTCTTCCACATGGTTGCCAATGATGATCTGGTACTGGCCGCCCTGGTTCACGACGCCCATCACGCCGTCGGTCGCCTTGACGGCTGCGTCGTTGATCTTGCCCTCGTCCTTCACCACGAAGCGAAGGCGGGTCATGCAGTGGGTCACGCTGGCAGTGTTCTCCACACCGCCGATGTTCTCCACGATCTTTTTGGAGATCGCAGCATAATCTTTTGCCATGATTGTTTCTCCTTTACCTTTTCAAGTCATCCAATTTCCGGTCGAAGTACTTCTGATGTGTTCATTATAGACGCAGGCAGGTGGTTTGTCAGCAGTTTCTGGGCATAAAAAAACAAGTGCCGTTTTTTTGCACTTGTTTTTTTCGGGTAACGCCCTGTTTTTTATTTTTTGTTTTTTCAGATGGCCGCCGGGCCCTCGGAGGTGTAGCGGTAGAGCTTTTTGCCCAGCCGTTCCACGATGCTCATGGCCGGGAGCTGCGTGGTCACATCGTAGACTCCCAGCCGCTCGTAGGTGACATAATAGGCCAGATTATAGTCCGAGAGTTTTGCGATGGTGCAGTTTTCCGTGTTGGTCACGCTGAGGATCTGGCAGTTCTGCTCCTTGAAGCGCATCACATGGCCGATGGTGTCGCGGGACTCACCGGACACCGAAAACACGATCACCAACGAATTTTCCACGAATCGGCTCTCGGTGGGGTAGTGGGGCTCGTCGATGTACAGGCAGAACTTGCCCATGCTGGAAAAATAGCGTGCCCCGTACTTGGCTACGATGCCGGACATGCCGCTGCCTACAAAAAAGATGTGCCGGGCCTGAAAAATGACCCTGGTCAGCATGTCCAGCTTCTGCTCAAACTCCGCCGAGCAGGTCTTTTTCAAAAAGTCGATGACCTCTGACACATCGTCCTTGACCGGCGGCTGCTTTGCCTGTTCCAGATGCTGGCGCAGCCGGATCTTGAACTCCGCGTAGCCGTCGCAGCCCGCCTTTTTGCAGAACCGGAGGATGGTGGAAGTAGACACATGGGCGGCATCCGCAAACTCCCGGATGCGCATATAGCACACCTTGTCCGCGTTCCGCACAACATACTTATAAACTTCCAGCTCCAGATCATTCAGGCTGCAGATCATCTCTTCGCTGAACATCGGCCGCCCCTCCCTCGTGGTGGTTTTTGTTCCAGTATACTGTATTTTTTGCCGCGTTACAATTCCCCTGCTCAGAAAAAAGCCGCCGCACGGTGGCAAGGCCGTGCGGCGGCAGAAACATGCTTTGGGGAACCGATCAGATCAGGCTCAGGGCCTCTTCGTCGCCCACGAGGGTGAAGTCGGGGTGCATCTGCAGGATGCTGGCGGGCACTTCCGGGGTGACCGGGCCGAAGAAGGCCTTCTTCACGATCTCGGCCTTGCCGGTGCCGTTGACCACCATCAGCACCTTACGGGCCTGCATGATGGTCTTGATGCCCATGGTGTAGGCCTGCTTAGGCACCAGGTCTACGTTGCCGTCAAAGAAGCGCTTGTTGGCCTCGATGGTCTCCTGGGTCAGGTCCACACAGTGGGTCTCCAGCTCAAAGGCCTCGCCCGGCTCGTTGAAGCCGATGTGGCCGTCGTGTCCGATGCCCAGCAGCTGCAGGTCGATGCCGCCCACGCTGTGGATGATCTGGTTGTACTGGGCGCAGGCTGCGTCCGCATCGGGGTTGGTGCCGTCCGGCAGGTTGATGCGGGCGGGGTTGATGTTGACGTGGTCAAACAGGTGGCGGTGCATGAAGCTCCAGTAGCTTTCCGGGTGGTCCTTGGGCAGGCCGCGGTACTCGTCCAGGTTCACGGTGGTGACCTCCGAGAAATCAATGTCGCCCTTGTTGTACCACTCCACCAGCTGCTGGTAGGCCCCCACCGGGGTGCCGCCGGTGGCCAGACCCAGCACGCAATTGGGCTTCATGATGACCTGTGCGGAAATAATGTTTGCCGCCTTGCGGGACATGTCTGCGTAATCCTTTGCACGAATAATCTTCATCACAAACGACCTCTTTCATCTTTCATCTTTGCTGCGTTCACCGCGCAGCATCGGTTTTGCGCTTCCACGCATTCTATTGCAATTCTACCACAATTCACAGGATGCTGTCCAGCATTCTAGCGCATTCTGACCGAATTTTGCTGTTTTTCAGCCGATTCGTCCAAAATCCGCCGGGCAGAACGCAGAGGGCCCCGCCGAAGCGGAGCCATCACACTGGTTGGCAGCGGTTGCACCTCCCCACAAAAAGCCTTCCTGCATTTTCATACGGACATCCTCACTTTCTTCTTATCATGGGCCGTGCCCATTGGAATTCCTGCACCTCTAGTATAGCGGAAAATCACAAAAGAAAAAGAAGATTTTTGGGCTTCTTTGTGCCAAAAAGACAAAACAGCGCCCCCTGCGCCGTCCGAGACGGCTCAGGGGGCGCTGTCATTGCAGTTCAGGGAATGCTGCGGGGATCAGTCTGCAGACAGATAGTGCATGGCCTTGCGCAGGCGTGCCTCATTTTCTGCGGTGGGCTCCATGAAGGGGCTGTGGAACAGATCCTGGAACAGGTTCTCCATCTTGGGGGAGTTCGGGTCGATGCCGATGTCCTCCAGGGTCAGGGGCATGTTCATGCTGCGCATGAAATCACGGAAGGGTGCCACCTGCTCCGGATGGCCGTTGAAGGCCAGCTGCAGGCAGTCGCCGATGGCCACGATCTCACCGTGCAGGTAGGGCTTTGCCTCCTGGGTGAAGTGGGTGCGCACCAGCTCGTAGGTCTCGTGGCCCAGAGCGGTCTGGCCAAAGCCCTTGCTCACGCCGCTGACGATGCCGGCCACGGCAACGTTCAGGTAGGCGATATCCTCCACGGCCTTGGTCAGCTTGCCCTCGGCAATGTCATGGCAGGCCTGATGGGCCTCCTTCTCGTAAACATGGTAAGCCATCTCTGCGATGGTGTAAGCGGTGAACAGACCGATGCTCACATCGTCCAGCAGGATCTCGCTGCGGCCGTTCTGGATCTCGATCATCTTGGCCATGCCGTCCATGATGCCGCTGGCTGCGTAGCGCGGGGGCTCCTTGCAGATGACGTCCATATCCATGACGATGGCGTTGACCTCGTGGTCATAGCGCAGGCTGCCCAGGGAGGCACCCTCGGCAGTGTACATGACGCTCAGCGGGGCAAATGCCGCGCAGGTGGCAATGGAGGTAGGCACCTCCACGATGGGCAGGTCGCCTGCAAAGTGTGCCGTAGCCTTGGCCTGATCCATGATGCGGCCGCCGCCGACACCAACGATGACCTGGCAGCCGGTGGTCAGGGCCTGCAGGGCGTGCTCCTTGGCGCGCTCGTAGGTGTTCTGATCCGGGTACAGGGAGAGTTCAAACTCCACACCGGCATCCTTCAGGCTCTTTTCTGCCTTGCCTTCGGTGGCTGCCCAGGCGCGGGGGCCGGCAATGACCAGGGCCTTTTTGCCCAGACGTGCCACCTCGCCGCCCAGCAGGTTCAGGGCCCCTGCTTCCTGCAGGTAACGGCCAGCGCCGAACTTGTAAGCGTTATCCAGTTTGATATCGGCCAGACTTCTTGCTTCTGCCATAGTTTTTACACTCCTTACTCCATGTAAGCACCCTTCATGGCACTGACTGCGTGCTGACTATACAGCTTCAGCAGGCCATGGGTGTATTTGCTTGTAAAACCTTTCCAGTTGGCTTTGCGTTCTGCCAGAATGGCGTCCATTTCTTCGGGGGTCTTGTGCTCGCCCTTCACACCGGTGATCTCCAGGCGGCGGGCCTCCACGTCCAGTTCAATGATATCGCCCTCTTCCACCAGTGCGATGGGGCCGCCTGCGGCAGCCTCCGGGCTCACATGACCGATGACCGGGCCGCGGCTTGCGCCGGAGAAGCGGCCGTCGGTGATCAGGGCCACGCTGGCTGCCAGGGTCGGGTCGGAGCAGATGGCCTCGCCGGTGTAGAACATCTCCGGCATACCGCTGCCGCGGGGGCCTTCGTAGCGGATGAACACGGCATCGCCCGGGTGGATGCGGCCGTGGAGGATGGCGTCGATGGCGTCCTCCTCACAGTCGAAGGGGCGGGCGGTCAGGGTCGCCTTGAACATGGCCTTGGGGCAGGCGGTGTGCTTGATGACACAGCCTTCCGGGGCCAGGTTGCCGCGCAGGATGGCGATGGAACCGTTGGTGCCGATGGGCTCGTCGAAGCTGCGGATGATGTCGGTGCGCTTGATCTCGCGGCCGATCTTCTTGCTCTTCTCGGCCAGCAGGGCATCGCAGTGCTCGTAGAAGCCGTTCTTCTTCAGCTCCTCCAGGTTCTCGCCCAGGGTCTTGCCGGTAACGGTCTTGGCATCCAGATGCAGCATGGACTTGATCTCTTCCATGATGCGGGGCACGCCGCCTGCATAGTAGAAATACTGTGCGGGCCAGTCGCCTGCGGGACGGATGTTCAGCAGGTAGTGTGCGCCGCGGTGCATCCGGTCAAAGGTGTCGGCGTCGATCTCGAAGCCGAACTCGTGGGCAATGGCGGGGATGTGCATCAGGGCATTGGTGGAGCCGGAAATGGCCGCATGGACCATGATGGCGTTCTCAAAGCTGCGCATATCCACGATATCGCCTGCGGTGACACCGGCTTCCACCAGCTTCATCAGCTGTGCACCGGCGTCGTAGGCAGCCTGCTTCAGCTCGGGGGCAGTGGCCGGCATCAAAGCGGTGCCGGGCAGCATCAGGCCCAGAGCCTCGGCCATGACCTGCATGGTGGAGGCAGTGCCCATAAAGGAGCAGGCTCCGCAGCTGGGGCAGGCGTGCTGCTTGTAGTAGGTCAGCTGCTCGGCCGGGATCTCGCCGCGCTCGTACTGTGCGCTGAACTTGCCGATCTGCTCCAGGGTGAGCAGCTCGTTGATGGCACAGCCGGGGTCGTTCTCGGTGTACTTGGCGGGCAGGTCGTATGCCTCCATGACACCGCCGGTGACCACGATGGCTGCCATCATGTCCTTCATGCGGCCGATGCTCATGAGCATGGCGGGCATGGCCTTGTCGCAGCTGGAAATGAACACACCGCCGTCAAAGGTGGTGGCGTTGGCCTGTGCTTCCACCAGGTTGGTGATGGCTTCGCGGTGGGCCAGCGAGTAGTTGATGCCGTCATGGCCCTGGGCCATGCCGTCGCACATGTCGGTGGCAAAATACCGGGCAGCCTTGCCGCCGTGGTCGTTCACGCCGCGGACAGCCTCTTCCACAAAGATATTCAGGTGGCCGGAGCCCGGATGGCTGTTGCCGTAGGTGCTCTCCACCATGATCTGGGGCTTGCTCAGGTCATCGACCGTCCAGCCCATGCCCATGCGCAGAGGGTCCATCTCAGGGGACAGGGAACGGACCTGCTGACTTTTCAGAATCATATTCAACTCCTTATAAAACTCTCAATAAAACTCTCAGATACTCTCTCACAGGGTCAGGCGGCGGTCACGCGCAGCGACCTTCCACCAGCCTGTGACCTTGCCGTTTTCCACCACCGGGACCGCCGGGTACAGGGCGCTGGTGGGGCAGACGTGAGTCGGGATGGCAAACAGCTCGGTCCCGATGGGCGGGATGTCGGCAATGTGCTCTTCCGGCACACGCACCACCCAGTGCTCCTCGTTCTGGATCACGGTGCGGGCATACTCCATGCCCACGATCTCCGCGCGCTCCGGCTGGGGATCGGTGGCCACGGCCTTGCAGCCCAGATCCAGTGTGAAGGTGTCGCGGCTGGGGCGGCTCACCACGCGGGTGAGCAGGGCGGCAGCCGGGGTAAACTTCAAATCCGGGTAGGCCTTGCGGTACCCAGCGTCCTGGATCACGCAGGTGCCGGGGCTCAAAAACTCGCCGGTCATCTCTGCGTGCACCGGGAAGGACGGGGTGCCGCCCATGATCAGGATCTCGCAGCAGATGCCGTCTGCCTTCAGGCGGGCCTTGATCTCCTCGATCTGCTTGTCCACAGGGGCGGTAGCCACCTCGCGCTCCTGCACGCTGCTCTCGTGACGGTGGCCGTCGTAGCAGTGCATGCCGCGCATGACGATGCCGGGCAGGGTGTTCCACTCCCGGTACATCGCTTCCACTTTATCCAGCGGCACACCGGTGCGGTGCTGGCCCATGTCCACATCCATCAGCACATTGGCCTTGCAGGTCTGGCCCAGCTTGCGGATCTGCTCCGTGTCATCGCCGATGGCAAAGAACTCCACCTCCGGGAAGGCGGCCTGCAGCGCGGCAAAGCGCTTGATGTTGGGGCCCACCAGCGGGTACGCCAGAGTCAGGTGCTTCGCACCGGCCTTGGCGGCCATTTCAGCCTCGGCGATGGTGGCGCACTTGAAGCGGTCGATGCCCGCCTCGATCTGCATTTGGACCACCTCGGCCATCTTGTGGGTCTTGATGTGGGGCCACAGGCGGGCAGCGCCGCCTGCAATGTCGATCATCTTGCGGATATTCTCGCGGATGATCGCCGGGTAATAGACCAGCTGCGGGCTTACGATGTCCTGCTGACCCTCAAAGGTATAGAGGTTGTCGTTGATCTTATTCATACTCCACCAGCATCTCGATTTCGACCGCGATGTTGCCCGGGCAGGAATTGGTGCCCATGGCGGTGCGGGCGGGCAGACCCTTCTCCTCGCCGAACAGCTCGAACAGCAGGTTGGAGCCGCCGTTGATGACCTGCGGCTGCTGTGCAAAATCATCGGTGCAGTTGACAAAGCCCAGGACCTTGACGCAGCGCTTGATGCGGTTCAGGTCGCCCAGCTTGGCGTCCAGATTGGCCAGCAGGTTCAGCATGCAGTTGTAAGCAGCCTTCTGGCCCTGCTCCAGGGTCAGGTCGCCGCCAACCTTGCCCACGATGTTGTGGCCGTCGCCGATGTCAGGGCCGCAGCCGCTGCAGTACAGCAGATGATCGCCGAACTCCATGACCGGAGTGTAGACGCCGCCCTTCGGCGGGGGTGCGGGCAGGGTGATGTTCATTTCCTTGAGCTTATCGTAGACATTTGCCATAAGAAAAAACCTCTCTTCTTTTTCTCTGACGCAGCCGAAACGGAGGCTGCTGCCTTTGGAAGCTGCGGTCCCGCCGGGCGTGTGTCGGCGGAACAACAGCCGTTTTTATATTCCCAACAGCGTACTGCCCAGGCTCAGCACCAGGGGCACGCTGATCAGGATACTAAGGGTGGAATGTGCAACGGCCTGGCTTGCCAGCTCACCCTCGGTGTCGTACTGTTTTGCCAGCACGGCCGTCAGGCTGCCTGCCGGGCAGGAGGCCAGAATCAGGATCGCCATGCACAGGGTGCGGTCCAGCGGCAGGAAGTACAGCGCCGCCAGGAAGCCCAGCGGGAACACGATGCACCGCAGGGCCGTGATGAGCCACACCATGGGGTTCGTGACCAGCTTTTTCAGGTCACTGCGGGCCAGCATGCTGCCTGCGATCATAAGAGCCAGCGGGGTGGTGGTATTGCCCACCGCCTTGCAGAAGCTCTCCAGAATGGCGGGCAGCCGCAGGCCGGTCACCAGCATGACCACCATGATGGCGGTGGTGATGTTGGTGGGGGTAAGGAATGCTTTGATGCTCACCTTGGCTTCCGGGTCGAACAGGTGCTGTACATAAGTAAAGAACAGGATGTTGTAGGCCATGATGCCGGCGGCACCGTACAGGGCACCCGCCTCGCTGCCCAGCAGGGCGCTGATGAGTGGGATGCCGATGAAGGCGCTGTTGGGCATGACGGCGGCACCCACCAGCACGGCCTTCTGGCCGCGGGTCAGGTGCATGGCCCTGCTCAGCACAAGGCAGATGCCGATGGTGAGGATGTAGAAGATCTCCAGCACCACATAGCCCTTGAGCATGCCGACCACGGCCTCGCGGCCGCCGTCGATGCTGGCACTGGCCAGCAGGGTGCAGGGCAGGGTGACCGACATGACCAGGTTGGACAGGAACTTGCTGTTCCCGTCGTCCATGATGCCCAGTTTGGTCACGGCTGCACCGGTGCCGATCTCCAGAAAGATGATCAGGATCTGCTGCAGAAGAATCGCGATCGACATGGCAGCTCCTTACACTGTCAGCACCATGCCGGCACCGGTCGTGGTGCGCCGGTCGTGGTCAATGGCGACCTGGCCGTTGACGATGCACCAGTCCAGACCGGTGGCCTTCTGGGCAGGATTCGTGAAGGTGGCATGATCCGTGAACTTCTTCGGATCGAATACCAGTATATCAGCATAGTTGCCTTTCTGCAAGCTCCCTCGTCCGACTAATCCCATTCTTGCGGCGGGCTGGCTGGTCATCCGGCGGATGGCCTCCTGCATCGTGTAGATGCCGCGCTCGGCCACATACTCCCGCAGCACCTTGGGGAAGGCACCGAACATGCGGGGGTGGGGCGTGTCGGTCTTGGCATAGATGGCATCGGAGATGATATTGGACCAAGGCAGACGCGCCACCGTATCAATATCATCCTGGCTCATGGACATATTGATGATGGCAGTCTTACCGTCCTCGCTGTGCATCAGGTAGGCGGCCAGTGCAGCGGCGTCCTCAAAGCCGAATTTCTCGGCAGCCTCCGTCACCCGCATGCCCAGGAACTTCTCGTTTTCGGGGCAGACCACGCCGCTGATGATGATGCGGTCCCAGCCCAGCGTGATGCAGAAGTTGTCCCAGTCGTCGTACAACACACTGCTGGTACGGCGGAACTCCTCCACACCTTCGGGGGTGCCCAGTTTTTCCAGTGCACGGGTCATGTTGCCGGCCACGAACACCGGGGGCAGCATGGTGGTCAGGGCCGTGCTGCCGCCCTCGTAGGGGTAGAAGTCCACGGTCACGTCCATGCCCTCGGCGCGGGCGGCTTCGATGTCGGCAATGGCGGTGTGGATGTCCTTGCCCCAGTTCTTCATGCCGCAGCTCTTGAAGTGGCTGATCTCCAGGGCACAGCCCACGCGGCGGGCGATCTCGATCACCTCGCGCACGCTCTGCACCATGCTGTCGCCCTCACCGCGGATGTGGGTGGTGATGACCCGGTGGTAGCGGCCCACCGGCTCCAGAATGTAGGCAAATTCATCGGTGGAGGAATAGCACTCCGGCAGGTACATGATGCCCAGCGACACACCGGGAGCACCGGCGGCCATGGCGTCCTCGATCAGGGCGCGGGCGTCGTCCAGCTCCTGCTGGGTGTAGGGAGTGTCGGCAAAGCCCTTGACACAGATCTTGACGGTGCCGGTGCCGATCATGGCGGCAACATTCAGGGGCAGGTCGGCCTTGTGCAGGGCAGCCAGATAATCACGGTAGGTGTGGGGGCCGTCCAGGCCGATGGGGCCCATGACGGCTTCTTCAAAGGAATAATACTCCTTTGCCGCCTCGTCCGATTCCGGGCGCGGGGTCATGCTGATGCCGCAGTTGCCTGCCACTGCCGTGGTAATGCCCTGGGCCAGCTCCACCTCGCCAAAGTGCGGGTCGTTGAGGGGCTTTGCGTCGTGGTGACGGTGGATATCCACAAACCCCGGGGTCACCGCCTTGCCGGTGGCGTCGATGACCTGGTCTGCCGGCTCTGTGATGCCCGGAGCGATCTGAGCAATACGGTCGTCCTGCACCAGCAGGTCTGCCTGGTAGGGCTGGCCCCCAAGGCCGTCGTATATGGTGCCGTTCTGGATCAAAATACGTTTCATGATAAGTTCCCTCTTGCTATGAATTTGCCCTGCGGCAAGGCGACCCTGCCGCAAACGATGAAAGGGACAAGGGCGCACGCCCTCGCCCCTTTCGGAGAAACAGATTTACAGTTTGCCGGCTCAATAGATCTTACAGATCTTCTTCTTCCTCAGCAGCAGCCTCAGCAGCAGCGACCTTTTCCACGACAGTGCCGCGGCGGTCATCCATAACGTGCTTCAGGCGCACATCGTCGGGAGTGGTGTCAGCAGGGAACATGAGAGAGACCACGATGCCGAACACCAGAGAAATGATGGTAGCAGGCACAGCCGGACCACCCATGGTGGCGTTGATCCAGTTCTTGAAGGAAGGCAGCACCAGGATCAGCACGCCCAGCAGAGTGCCGGAGCCGATGCAGGCCAGACCGCCCTGCCAGTTGACACGCTTCCAGAAGCGGCCCAGCAGCATAGCCACAGCCACGCCGGGCAGGAAGGCGCCCACGATGGTGGAGATGTAGCCGATAACGTCGTTGACGAACAGGGTGATGAAGAAGGCAGCGCCCAGGGTGCAGATCAGAGCGATACGGCTGTACTTGGCGTAATCCTCTTCCTTGATGGTCTTGCCGGTGACGCTGGGGTACACGTCGGTCAGCAGGATGGTAACGCCGGAGATGGCGTCGGAGTCACCGGAGGACATGGTAGCGGACAGGCCGCAGATCATGAACATCATGCCGATGATCGGAGGCAGTGCGTTGGTAGCCATGTAAGCAAAGGCGTAGTCGCCGCTGGCCAGGGTGTCACCATTCATGGTGGCGATGGTGAAGCAGCTCATGCCGATGATAGCGGTAACAAAGCTCCAGCCGAACAGCAGGATGCCCTGGCCCAGGAAGGCCTTGCGAGCAGTCTTTTCGTCCTTGGAGGTGTAGATACGGGTACGGTGGGTGGGGGTGCCGATAACGCCCATGGCTGTGGACAACACCAGTGCTATGGCAGCCATGACGCCGTAGGAGCCCAGGCCGTAGAAGGTCATTGCGCCGGGCTTGCCAGCAGCGGTGAAGGTATCCACCACGTTCTGGTAGCCGCCTGCCAGGGGGATGGCACGGACAGCGATGGTCAGGAAGCCGATGAGGATGGCGATGAACTGGACAGCGTCGGTGGTAACAACGGCCATGTAGCCGCCGATGAAGACGTAGATGCCGAAGCCCAGAACGGTGATGATCTTACAGGTAACGTCCGGCAGCTGGGTGACGTAAGCCAGGTACTTGGCACCGCCGTTCAGGTGGTTGCCCAGCCAGATGATCTCGATGACGAACATCATAAAGCCCATGACCTGGCGGATGATCTTTTTGCCGCCGTAGTAATACTGTGCTTCCTCAGACATGGTCAGGAAGCCCTTGTTTTTTGCCTTGGTGAACAGCAGCATGGAAAGGATACCTGCCGATGCGCCCAGGCCGTAGATGGCGCCGCCCCAACCGTGGTTGAAGCCGTTGCCGATGGCGCCCATGGAAGAACCGGTGCCGATCATGGTAGCACCCACGGTGCAGAAGATCAGGAAGAAGCCGAGGTTGCCGCCGCCGGTCAGGAAGCTGCTGCCCTCATTTTTGCCACGGCTGGTGATCCAGCCCACAAAGATCATAAAGCAGATCCATGCGATAAAGCCGCCAATAAACAATGGGATGTATTTGGGATCCAACATAGTTTCATTTCCTCCTTAGAATCATTTTCCTCAGCCCGGCGCAGGGTCCGCTCGGGCCGATATGGCTGTCAGGCATTTCCCCGCTGCGGGCCGGCACCGTGGGGTCGTTGTCCGACAACAACTTCGCTGTCCTAAATTTACCAATTTTCTTTCCATCCGTCAATAGTTTTTTAACATTTTCTGCACAAATATGGATTTTCGGCGCATGTTATAATTTTTTGTTCCTCGTCTTGTCATTTCCACGAAAAACAAACTGCCCCTTGCAGTCTATTTTCCGGTGTCGTATACTGAAATTGGAGCAGGGATTTACAGAAAAAATTACAAGTCCCTTTCAAAAGCAACGATGTTGCGCTTATTTTTAATCATTTGCAATTTATTAAGTTGTCTGACAATGCCGTCGCAGGCCCCAAAAGTGTCTGCATCCCGTGCAAAAGGCAACGATCGGCGGCGCTCCGGCCGCCGAAAAAAGGGCGGACGGCCTGCAGTTTTCAGCCGTCCGAACCAGAAAGCGCACAATTTTTGTTCAGATATCGGAACGTAAGTTCCAATATAGCCCGATATCCGAACATGTCCGGTGTTTTCAGGATTCCTGTGCGGAACACATCGGAACACTTTCGTCGTTTTCCCGACCTGGTCCGAATGCCTCTCAGAGGCCCTATATATAAGGAAAGGAAGTGAGACCCATGCCTTCCGGAGATGCCCACCGTTCACTGGCACGCGCGCTGGATATTCTGGAGCTGTGCAGCCTGAACGGCAGCGGTTACACCCTTACCCAGCTGTCGCAGCATCTGGGCATTGCCAAAGGCAGCATCTCCCCGCTGCTGCACACCCTGCGGGACCGCGGCTACCTGACCCTGGACGACCAGGATCATCACTACCGCATCGGCCGCATGGCGTTCCGCATTGGAAACACCTATCTGGACGAAGCCAGCGCCCTGCGGGAGATCTACCGCCTGATGCACGACATCGTGTCGGTCTGCCACGAGACATGCCACCTCGGCAGCCTGAAAAACGGGGATGTCTATTACCTCAAAAAGGTGGAGACCCCGCTGCGCAGCCGTACCGTCACGGTGGAGGGCCGCAGCCTGCCGGCCTACGCCACCGGCGTGGGCAAGGCTCTGCTGGCTGACTACCAGCTGCCCCAGCTCAAGGCCCTGTATTACGACGGCCTGTACCCGCTGACCGAGCACACCATCACCGACTTCCGCCTCCTGGCCGACCAACTGGCCGAGATCCGGGCCAGCGGCTTTGCCTACGAGTGTGAGGAGAGCACCCGGGGCATCCGCTGCATCGGCGTGCCGCTGCGCAAAAGCGGCAAAGTGGTGGCCGCGCTGAGCGTTGCCTTCCCGCTGGAGCGCTACAGCGACGCTGCCGCCGCCAGCGCCCGGCAGGCGCTGGACGAAGCCCGGCGTCAGATCGAACGAATGCTCTGCAGCGTAGAACTGCAGTTCTGAGCCCTATAAGAAAAGGAGTGTTATTTATGCCTCAGTTGATCACCATCGGCGAGACCATGGCCGCCTTCACCCCGGACAGCGTGGGTGCCCTGCGCTATGTGCAGAACTTCGGCATCCGCACCGCCGGTGCCGAGAGCAATGTAGCCGTGGGTCTGGCAAAGCTGGGCCTGGAGGCCGCCTGGGTCAGCCGCCTGGGCACCGACGAGTTTGGCTGCTTTATCCGCAATCAGCTCCGTGCCGAGGGCGTGGACTGCTCCCGCGTCATCTACGACCCCGACCACCGCACCGGCATCATGTTCAAGGAGACCGGCGTGGGCGAGACCAAAGTGTTCTACTACCGTGAGAACAGCGCCGCCAGCCACCTGTGCCCCGAGGACGTGACCCCCGCCCTGCTGGACGGCGTGAAGGTGCTGCACATGAGCGGCATCACCCCCGTGCTGAGCGAGAGCTGCCTGGCCATGACCAAAGCCGCCTTTGCTCTGGCCAAGGAGAAAGGCGTTGCCATCAGCTTTGACCCCAACATCCGCCGCAAGCTGTGGCGTGGGCAGGACTACGCCCCCCTGATCCGGGAGCTGACCCTGCAGAGCGAGATCGTGCTGCTGGGCCTGGACGAGGCCGACGCCCTGTTCGGCCTGCGCGACCCGGATGCCATCTTCGATCTGCTGTTCCGCGACGGCTGCGCACAGTATGTGGCCATCAAGGACGGCGGCAACGGTGCCTGGGTGGCCGACAAGACCACCCGCGAAAAGCTGCCGCCCTACCCCTGTAAGCCCATTGAGCCCATCGGTGCCGGTGACGGCTTCAATGCCGGCTTCCTGGCCGGCATCCTGCAGGGCCGCGATGTGGTCACCGCAGGCCGCATGGGTGCCATCTGCGGCGCCCTGGCCACCCAGACCCCCGGCGACGTGGAGGGCTACCCCGACGCCGCCCAGATGGAAGCTGCCCTCACCGGCGCCGCCATCACCTACCGCTGATCCGCTGAAACCGCCGGTTTCATTGTTTGCCGAAAGGAGTTTTTTGTATGGACACTTACGATCTGGTTTCCAAGCATCCGCTGCTGGCCATCCTGCGGAACGTTCCGCTGGAAAAGACCATTGATTACGCCGAGGCCGCCGTGCAGGGCGGTGCCCCCTTCTTTGAGGTGGCACTGAATAGCCCCCACGCCCTGGAGCAGATCACCATGCTGCGCACCCATTTCGGGGGCCGCTGCACCGTGGGTGCCGGCACCGCCATCACCGTGGAGCGCTGCAAAGCCGCTCTGGACGCCGGTGCACAGTTTCTTCTGACCCCCGGCACCCCGCTGGATGTGTTCAGCTACTGCGCCGAGAACGACATCGCCCTGCTGCCCGGCGTGCTGACCCCCACCGACGTGGCCACCAGCCTGCAGTTCGGCTACAAGACCATGAAGCTGTTCCCGGCCGGCAGCATGCCCCGCCACTACGTCAAGGACCTGCAGGGCCCCTTTGACGGCACCAACTACATGGCCATCGGCGGCGTGAGCCCCGCCAACATCCGCGAGTTCTTTGACGCCGGCTGCATCAGCGTGGGCCTGGCCTCCAGCCTGATGCCCAAGGACGCCGTGGCCGCCAACGACTGGGAAGCCTGCGCCGCCTACGTCCGCGGCATGGTGGACCAGATCCAGCGCTGAACCTGAACCCATTGAAACCTTCTGCAATACAAGAGAAAGGATGATTTCCCATGAAGATCGTTGAAGTCAACACCTATACCGTCCGTCCCCGCTGGGGCTTTGTTGAGATCGTGACCGACGAGGGCCTGACCGGCTGGGGCGAGCCCGTGCTGGAAGGCCACTGCGCCACTGTTCTGGCCTGTGTCCAGGAGATGAAGCCCTACCTCATCGGCAAGGACCCCATGCGCATTGAGGACTTTTCCGCTGTGCTGTACCGCGCCGGGTTCTACCGCGGCGGCGGCGTGCTGATGAGCGCCATTGCCGGCATTGATCAGGCCCTGTGGGATATCAAGGGCAAGTTCTTCAACGCCCCGGTCTACCAGCTCATGGGCGGTGCCTGCCGCGACAACATGCGCGTGTACAGCTGGATCGGCGGCGACCGCCCCAACGACGTGGGCGCTGCTGCTCTGGAGCGCAAGAATGCCGGCTTTACCGCCATCAAGATGAACGCCACCGAAGAGCTGCAGATGATCGACACCTACGACAAGGTGGACGCCGTTCTGGAGCGCGTGGCCGCCATCCGGGAGAGCTGCGGCAAGTATTTCGGCATCGCCATCGACTTCCACGGCCGTGTGCACAAGCCCATGGCAAAGGTCCTGGCCAAGAAGCTGGAAGAGTTCGACCCCATGTTCATCGAGGAGCCCGTCCTGTGCGAGAACATGGAGGTGTTCAAGGAGATCGCCGCTGCCTGCAATGTGCCCATTGCCACCGGCGAGCGTCTGTTCACCAAGTATGACTTCAAGCGCCTGCTGCAGGCCGGCGGTGTGGACATCATCCAGCCCGACCTGAGCCACGCCGGCGGCCTGACCGAGGTCAAGAAGATCGCCTCCATGGCCGAAGCCTACGACGTTGCCCTGGCTCCCCACTGCCCGCTGGGCCCCATCGCTCTGGCCAGCTGCCTGAACGTGGACGCCACCTGCTACAACGCCGTGATCCAGGAGCAGAGCATCGGCATCCACTACAACGTGGGCAAGAGCGTGCTGGACTATGTCAAGAACCAGGACGACTTCAAGTTCGTGGACGGCCGCGTGCAGCTGCCCGTCCGTCCCGGTCTGGGCGTGGACGTCAACAAGGAACTGGTGCTGGAGGAGAACAAGACCCCGCACGAGTGGAAGAACCCCGTCTGGCGTCACAAGGACGGCAGCGTTGCCGAGTGGTAATGCATCCCGCCGCCTGAGTTAACACAGAAAAACAGCCCGCATGGCAGGAGCATCGTGCTCCGTCATGCGGGCTGTTTGCGTTCGATTTACTCTTTTTCTTCCGGTTCTTCGGGCTTGGTCAGCTCCTTGAGCTGCAGCACCCATTCCGGCACTTTGGGAGCAAGGGGCGGTTCACCGCTGCGGGCGCGGTGCATCTTCCGGTACAGGTCGCGGTTGTAGGAAAGGTGCAGGGTCATGGCATCCCGTGCCCAGGTGCTGTCGCCGCACTTGATGGCCTCCAGTACAGCCTTGTGGGTGTCCAGGGTCTCCTGCAGCAGAGCGCGGTGGGTGCCCTCGGTGAACACCTCCACCGACGCCGTGATGATGGGAGCCAGCTGGGGAGCCACCAGATTGCCGCTGGCGCGGGCAATGGTCCGGTGGAACTTCATATCCTCGTCCAGATAGTCCTGCCCATGCAGGATGTGGTATTCCATGAGGTTGTACAGCGATTCCATCTCGGCGATGTCCTCCGGGGTGGCATGGCGCGCCGCCAGCGCGGCAATGGCCGGCTCGATGATGTTACGCACCTCCAGCAGGTCGAAGGCCAGACGCTCCTTGTCCTCAATGAAATCCAACCCCAGCGGGTCATCCGCCAGGCCGGGCTGGTCGGTCACAAAAGAGCCCGCGCCGTGGCGCACGGTCAGAATGTTCTGTGACTCCAGCCGCTTGATGGCCTCGCGCACAGTACTGCGTGCCACACCCATCTCGCGGGCAAGCGCTGTTTCAGTGGGCAGCTTGTCGCCGCTCTTCAGTTTTTCTTCCAGAATGTAGTCCTTGATCCGCTGTGCAACCTGTTCGGCCAGCGGCCGGCTGGAATCGTACCCCGCAGTCTCCATAAAAACCTCTTCCTTTGGCGTTTTGCTCTGTTCTATCTTTCATTATACCGGAAATTTCTGGCAGTGTAAAGCAACGCCGTGCAGAAACCTTCGCTCCGGCAGCAAAGGTTTTTGTTTTATGCAAAAGCGGCCGGTGTTTCCCGCACCGGCCGCTTTGTGTTATACTGAACAGGTCACAGGGGCAGCTCCAGCTGACGGCAGTAGTCCACGATGTGGTGGAACATCTGCTCCACGGCGGGAGCCATGGAGGCCGGGCGCTGCACGGCCAAGCCCACCACGCGGTACTCCTCCGGCTCGATGGGATACACCTTGACGGCGGCCTTGCAGTCCCGCAGCAGCATCTGCGGCATGATGGAAATGCCCAGTCCGGCCTCCACCATGGCGATGTTGGACTGGTCGTCGATGACATGGCAGCGGCGCTCGGTGCTGATCTTGTACTTCTTGAGGAACTGCCGCATCTCGGCGTCGGTGGCATCGCACTGCACCACAAAGCTCTGGCCGTTCATCAGAGCAGGGGTCATCACGCCGCCCTGGGGTTCGGGCCAGTCCTGCGGCACGATGCACAGCAGCGGCTCCCGAAACAGCTCGGTGAGGTTGAATTCCTCCTTGCAGGTGGAGGAAAGGAACGCAATGTCCACCTGCCCGGTGCGCAGCCACTCCTTGACATCGTCGTAGGTGCCCTGATACACTTCAATTTCGATCTGAGGGTACTGGGCCGCGAAGCTCTTGAGCAGGCCCGGCAGCAGCGAAGCGCACACCGAGTTGAATGCACCCAGCTTCACCTTGCCTTTTTCCAGGCCGTTCAGGCGGGCAATGCTCTGCTTGAGTGCCTCGTCACTGTTGAGCACCGCACGGATGGACGGGTACAGCGAAGCACCATAACTGGTCATGGATACGCCGTTTTTGCCGCGGTTGAACAGGGCAAAGCCCAGTTCCTCCTCCATCACGGCAATGGCGTGGCTGATGGCCGAAGGGGTCAGATGCAGCTGCTGGGCCGCTTTATTGAAGCTGCCCTGCCGTGCCACTGCATCGAAGATCTCGTAGGAAAAAAGCGTCATGCCCCAAAGCCTCCTTCCTGATTATTCTGGTTCGGAGACGCCCGATTCTCTGTGAATCTTTTTCATCTTTCGTTTGAGATAGTTCAATTATCTTCTTGATTGTACTATCCCGCGCCTTTTCTGTCAAGCGTTTTTGCCCCGATTTTTGCACGCTCTGTGCAGATTTTGCCGCAGCAGACGCAGGAAATGCCGCCTTTCCTTCGTTATAGTTCCTGTAACGATTTTTTGCAAGCTGAACGAGGTGTTCTTTATGACTGCACTTTCCCCGCGCCGCACCTTCAGCGGCACCGCTCTTAAAACCATTGCCTGCATCACCATGCTGGTGGATCACATCGGTGCGTCCTGCATCGAGGCGGGCATCCTTACGCCCGGGCTGGATGCCGGCACCCTCTCCAAAGACACCCTTTCTGCCTACCCGCTGTACCGGCTGGACATGGTGCTGCGCTTCACCGGGCGGCTGGCCTTTCCGCTGTTCTGTTTTCTGCTGGTGGAGGGCTTTGTGCACACCCACAACGTCAAAGGCTACCTTGGGCGGCTGGTGCTGTTCGGCCTTTTGAGCGAGATACCCTTTGACCTTGCGTTCTTACGCACCCCCTTTTACCCGGGCGCGCAGAACGTTTACTGGACGCTGGCGCTGGGCGTGCTGGCCATGGCGGGGCTCAAGCGCTTTGAAAAGGAAAACGGACTGCCCGGCTGGCAGGGGCTTGTGTGGGCGGGCGGGTGCGCCGCGCTGGCGCTGGCTGCCAATACCGACTACAGCGCCAGTGGCGTGCTGATCATCTGCGCCTTATACCTCACCCGCGCAGACCGCAAGCGGCAGTGCCTTGTGGGCGCAGTGCTGTTTTTATTCGAGCTCACCGCTCCGCTGGCCTTTGTGCTGGTCTGGTTCTATAACGGACAGCGCGGTGCGTGCAGTCCGCTGCAAAAAAAGGCCTTTTACTGGTTCTACCCGGTGCATCTGGCCCTGCTGGCCTGCATCACCAACCTGCTGCTGTGACGCGGAAAAGGGCACCGGCCTTTCAAAAGCCGGTGCCTCTTCTTTTTTGCGCACAAAAATGGAAAAAGCCCGGTGATCTCAATGGATCATCGAGCTTTTTCTTGGCGGAGTAGGAGGGATTTGAACCCTCGCGCCGTTGTTTAGACGACCTACGCCCTTAGCAGGGGAGAAAAATCAAGCACTTTCAAACGAACTGCCGCACAAAAAAGGAGTGCTCATGTAATGTTTTGGAAGTGCATTTTCTCGTCATCTGCCATCAATCCCCCATTTTATGCCCCGCCGCATTTCAGCAAATTCCGACCCTTTGCAACGTTTTTCAGCGCTTTTGGCACAATTCGACACTTTTCGTTTACACTCTTTCTTGGATATTCCACAAGTCGGAAAGGATGTGTTTAAAAGTGCCAATCACTGATTCTTCCACACTCTCGCTGCGCATTGCTCAGACACTCCGGCCTCTGGGCATCATCCGCAGTATGCGTTCTTACTCCATCATTGCCGACTGCCTGCGGCTTATCTGGGAACAAGAGGACCGGCTGGAAGCTGTCCAGAAAGAGGTCTATGAGCCGATTGCTGACAAGCAATGCAGTGACTGGACGGCCATTCAAAGCACCATCCGGCGTGCCGCGCAGACCGCATGGCACACCAACCCTTCCCGTGTGCAGGAGCTGGCTGGCTATCCGTTGGACGGTTGCCCCAGTGCTGTACAGTTCCTTGAGATGCTGTACAATGACTTGGTGCGCAGCTGATTATTTCAACTTGTTCATGGCGTCCAGCTTTTCTTCCAGGGGGATGTGGGTGTAGCCCAGCGTGACCGCATAGTCCGTGTGGCCCAGCACTTCCTTTATAATTGCCGGGGCGACCTTCTCCACAGCCAGCAGCGTGGCCGTGGTGTGGCGCAGGCAATATGGCGTCATGTCTGGCTGCAGACCCACACGCTGGGCCATGTCGTGCCACTCGGCATAGAAGGTTTTCTCGTCCACCTCGCACAGGCGCTTGGTGCCGCTACGGTAGGCTTCCCGCACAAGGGGCATGATCTTGTCCGGGAAGATGATCTGCCGGGCCTTGCCGGCATCCGTTTTGATGCCGCCGGTGCAGTACTGTTCAGCCAGGTGGGTGTTCGCTTTCAGAATCGTGAGCATCTCACCGGTGCGCATTCCGGTGTAGGCCATGATGAGCCAGTACCGGCTAAACTCGTGGCCGGCATCGTAGTCCTGCCAGATCCGCTGCACCTCGTCCTCGGTCAGGGCGGTGCGTGTGCTGGCGCTGATCGGCGGCAGATCTAGCAGCTTGGAGTAATCCTTATCGGCATACTCGTACTTGAGGGCCAGCGTGTACA
>OBLG01000615.1_pt1 | contig 36481 bp, 29 predicted proteins | sample 1517451 | NCBI WGS metagenome assembly OBLG01 (sample SAMN04571694, study PRJEB22368) | human gut metagenome | biome: human gut; material: stool | host: Homo sapiens | place: Luxembourg | collected 2012-06-29
ACGTCATCGAGACCTACGGCATCATCTACAACAAGGAGCTGCTGACCGCCGCTGGCTATACCCAGGACGACATCAAGGGCTTTGCCGACCTGAAGAAGGTGGCCGACGACATCCAGGCTCGCAAGGCTGAGCTGGGCGTGGACGGTGCCTTTACCTCCGCTGGTATGGACGGCTCTTCCGACTGGCGTTTCAAGACCCACCTGGCCAACCTGCCCATCTACTACGAGTACAAGGCAGACGGCATCAGCTCCACTGACGCCATCAAGGGCACCTATCTGGATGACTACAAGCAGATCTGGGATCTGTACATCACCGATTCCACCTGCGATCCCAAGCTGCTGGCTTCCAAGACCGGCGACGACGCTGTGGCTGAGTTTGTGGGCAAGAAGGCTGTGTTCTACCAGAACGGCACCTGGGCTTACAATGACGTGAAGGATCTGGGCGACGACAATCTGGGTATGCTGCCCATCTACATCGGCGCTGAGGGCGAGGAGAACCAGGGCCTGTGCACCGGTTCCGAGAACTTCTGGTGTGTCAACAACGCCGCTTCCGAGGCCGACATTCAGGCTACTCTGGACTTCCTGTACTGGTGTGTCACCTCTGAGGCCGGCACCAGCGCGATGGCTGACAAGATGGGCTTCGTCATCCCCTTCAAGAAGGCTAAGGACTCCACCAACCCCCTGATCACCATTGCAAACCAGTATGTGGCCGATGGCAAGACCAGTGTTGACTGGTGCTTCTCCACCATGCCTTCCGAGGAGTGGAAGAACGGCGTGGGCAGCGCACTGACCGCTTACGCAGCCGGCACCGGCAAGTGGGACGACGTGGTCACCGCATTTGTGGACGGCTGGGCCAAGGAATACAAGCTGGCCAACGGCTAAGCCATTGACCAAGAGCTCCCATAAGAACTAATGTGGGAGGCGGGCGATGAGTTCGCCCGCCTCCCTTCTTTTTTCTAACAGCTCCATCAGGAGGTATATCATGCAAAAAGCCATTAGTAAATACTGGCCGGTGTTTGTGCTGCCTACTCTGGTCGCCTTTATCATCGGCTTCATCTGGCCCTTTATCTGGGGCACATATCTGTCCTTCCAGCGATTCACCACCGTGTCCAAGACCACCTTTGTGGGCATCCAGAACTACCTTTCCGTGTTCCAGGATTCCACCTTCCTCCATGCCTTTGGCTTTACGGCGGTCTTTACCGTGGTGAGCACCGTGCTCATCAACGTGTTTGCCTTTGCCATTGCGCTGGTGCTGACCCGGGGCATCAAGGGCACCAACCTGTTCCGTACCGTGTACTTTATGCCCAACCTGATCGGCGGCATCCTGCTGGGCTACATCTGGCAGATCCTGCTCAACGGCGTGCTGGCAAACCTGCAGAAGCCCCTGCTGGCGCTGGACGCCAAGGCCGGTTTCATCGGTCTGGTCATCCTGATGTGCTGGCAGCAGATCGGCTACATGATGATCATCTACGTGGCCGGCCTGCAGAGTGTGCCCGGCGACCTGATCGAGGCCGCCAAGATCGACGGCGCCAACGACCGGGAGGTCCTGTTCAAGATCAAGATCCCCATGGTCATGCCCAGCGTGACCATCTGCACCTTCCTCACCCTGACCAACAGCTTCAAGCTGTTTGACCAGAACGTGGCCCTGACCGCCGGTGAACCCGCCAACGCCAGTGAAATGCTGGCCCTGAACATCTACAATACCTTCTACGGCCGCTCCGGTGCCCAGTGGAAGGGCATTGGTCAGGCAAAGGCTGTGGTGTTCTTCCTGATCGTGGTGGTCATCTCGCTCATCCAGCTCCACTTTACCCGCTCCAAGGAGGTGCAGCAGTAATGCCTAAACAGAAAAAGATGTGGGATAACATCCTCACCGTCATCATGAGTGTGCTGTGCCTGCTGTGGATCTACCCCATCGTGCTGATCCTGCTGAACAGCCTGAAAAAAGAGGGCACCTTTACCACCTCCACGGTGTTCCAGCTGCCCACGAAAGAGACCTTTGCGGGCCTGTCCAACTACGTTTACGGCGTGACCAAGATGGGCTTTCTGTCCAGCCTGGGCTACAGCCTTCTGATCACCATTACCAGTGTGTTCCTGATCCTGCTGTGCTGCTCCATGACCGGCTGGTACCTCACCCGCGTGAACAACAAACTCAGCAAGTTCATGAACCTGCTGATCGTGTTCTCCATGGTCGTGCCCTTCCAGATGGTCATGTTCACCCTGTCCAAGACCGCTGACCAGCTGAAGCTGAACACCCCGTGGAACATCTGCATCATCTACCTGGGCTTCGGTGCCGGTCTGGCCGTGTTCATGTTCACCGGCTTTATGAAGAGCGTGCCCATGGAGATCGAGGAAGCCGCCATGATCGACGGCTGCAACCCCATCCAGATCTTCTTTAAGGTCGTGTTCCCCATCCTGAAGCCTACCATGATCTCCACTGCCATTCTGGAGACTATGTGGGTGTGGAACGACTACCTGCTGCCCACCCTGGTTCTGGACATCAAGAAGTACCGCACCATCCCCATGGCTATCCAGTACTTCCGCGGCGGCTACGGCCGAGTGGAGCTGGCCCCCATGATGGCCTGCATCATCATTGCCATCATCCCCATCATCATCCTGTACATGACCTGCCAGAAGTACATCATCGAGGGCGTTGTGGCAGGTGCTGTCAAGGGCTAAGGAGGTGCGCACCATGCGTGCAAGCGGCATTCTGATGCCCGTGTTCAGCCTGCCGGGGCCCTTTGGCATCGGCACGCTGGGCAAAGAGGCCTTCGCATTTGTCGATTTCCTCGCCGAGGCAAAACAGACCTACTGGCAGATTTTGCCCATCGGCCCCACCGGCTACGGTGACAGCCCTTACCAGAGCTTTTCCGCCTTTGCCGGCAACCCCTACTTCATTGACTACCGCCTGCTGGCCGACGTCGGTCTGCTGACGGCCGATGAAGTGCCCGCCGCACAGCCTGTAGGCCCCATCGACTACGGCGCACTGTACAACGAGCGGCCTGTGATCCTGAAAAAGGCAGCCGACCGCCTGCTGGCAGCCCCCTCCCCCGCCTATGAAGCCTTCTGCGAGGCGCAGAGCTTCTGGCTGGAGGATTACGCCCTGTTCATGGCTGTCAAGGCCGAACAGGGGCAGGCAGGCCTTGCCGACTGGCCGGATGACCTGCGCTGCCGCAAACCGGAAGCCATTGCTGCCGCAAAACAGCGCCTCGCCGACGCGGTGGATTACTACAAGGCGGTGCAATTCTTCTTCTACACCCAGTGGAACGCCCTGAAGGCTTACGCCAATGGCAAGGGCGTCCGTCTGGTGGGCGATATTCCCATCTATGTCAGCCCGGATTCCAGCGACCTGTGGACCCACCCGGAGCTGTTCCAGACCGACGGAGAAATGCATCTGACCCAGGTGGCCGGATGCCCGCCGGACGCCTTTGCAGCAGACGGCCAGCTGTGGGGCAACCCCCTGTATGACTGGCCCACGCACAAAGCCACCGGCTTTGCCTGGTGGAAACGCCGGATGCAGCACGCCACCTCCATTTACGATGTGGTGCGCATCGACCATTTCCGCGGTTTTGAGAGCTACTACTCCATCCCCGCCGGAAACAAGACCGCAGCGGGCGGCCACTGGGAAAAGGGCCCGGACCGTGATTTTATCCACGCCATGCACGAAGCTTTGGGCGAAGGCGGCATCATTGCCGAGGACCTGGGCTACCTGACCCCGGAGGTCAAGGCCATGCTGGCAGAGAGCGGCTACCCCGGCATGAAGATCATGCAGTTTGCCTTTGACAGCCGGGAGTCCGGCAATTACCTGCCTCATACCTACCCCCGCAACAGCGTGGTGTACACCGGCACCCATGACAACGTGACCACCGAAGGCTGGCGCACCAATGCCAGCCCGGAAGATGTGGCCTATGCCTGCCGCTACCTGCGCTGCAAGCCGGAGGATCTGACCGAGGCCATGATCTGCGCCTGCCTTGCCAGTGTGTCGAACATGGCGATCATTCCGCTGGCCGACTGGCTGCATCTGGGCAGTGAGGCCCGCATCAACACCCCCAGTACCCAGGGTGCCAACTGGCAGTGGCGGCTCGGCAGCCCTATGCCCGGCAGCCTTGCAGCACACATCGCACAGCTGACTGCACTGTACGAGCGCACCCCCTGCGGCGAATAAGCGTTTTCTCCCCTTTTGGCATCCGCAGCTTCCGGCTGCGGGTGCCTTTTTTTGCGTTTTTTCGGAACATTTTTTCAGCGGCCGAAAGCGCCGCATTCACACTGTTTCCATCGTCTGTTCGCAGTTATTCTCTCGTTCGTTCACATTTTGTTCACAAAGGTATCATCTTTTTTTTCGCCGCATCCCTTGTTATTTTTATACAGATATGCTACAATTCAGATAACATATCGTCTGCCTTTGGGCGGATTTCACGAGTGAAAGGAGCCTTTCCATTATGGATCATACATATCAGAGCACCATGCTGATGCCCGCCTCCTATGCGGTTCTCTCGGAAGAAGAAATGACCTACCTCGACGGCGGTGCCGATTATAACTTCAACGTTGGCAAGTACACCGTTACCTTCCACCCCGAAGTTCTGGTCACCTACGCCATGAATGTGGTGGTGAACGGCGTTTATATGCTGAGCCAGGGTTCCTTCCAGTACTTTATCAATACCTTCAAAGAGGGTCTGTCCGACGGCCTGAGCCTGACCGGTGTGGTCAAACACAATTGGAACCGTATGAATACCTGGAGCCGCGTTGCCACCGTCGGCATGGCAGGACTGGCCGGTTACTACGCTTATGCACAGGTGCGCAGCATGTACCTGTCGCTGAAGAACCTGTTCGGCTCTATGTTTGGCACTACCACGAATACCGACACACAGGATCCTTCCGTGGCCGCAGGTCTGGCCGCCTGAGTGTTTCGGGTTTCTGCCTGAAAGGAGTGTTCGTTCATGAAAAAGCTCCAACTGCCTTCGTCGTATGCTGTGCTTTCGGAGGAAGAACAGCGGACCGTTTCGGGCGGCGGCGAACTCAAGGATTCTCTGGATGAGTTTTTGGGCAGCCTTCATCTGCACGATTTTACACTGGGCGAAGGGCTCATTTCCTTCTCTGTCACCTTCGTGCCGATGTTGCTGTTCACAGCGGTCAAGAACGTGGTGCTGTTTGGCTACCGTGTCTACAACAAGCTGCTGGCATCCTCCATTTTCCGGCTGGGCACCTCGACCTCGGAAACGGTCCAGCATCTTGCAGCCCAGCAGGAGACCAATTCCTTCCCGCTGCGCTGAGTCCATTTGAATCAAAAATTGAAAAGGGTCTGCTGCAAATTTGCAGCAGACCCTTTTTGTGTTGCTTCTGCAGTTACAGCACTTGTCTTGCGCCCTGTTCCCGCAGCCGGAGCACATAGCAGCTGCCCGGGCCGAACACCCGCTCCATGGCGGTATGGTAGCACTGCAGCAACGTTTCCGGCACATAGGCCTGAATGGTGCCCGCAAAGCCGCCGCCCTGCATCCGCCATGCACCACTGCTGCCCTGCAGGATGCTCTGGCTCAACGCAAGCGCCACCGACAGTCCCTGATGCCGGACATCCGTGGCGCAGTACACATTCTGGCACAGTGCAAAGGAGGCGCGCCCGCTTTCCAGCACCAGCGCGGCAAAATCGGCAAAGCGTTTTTCCAGCAAAGCCCGGCGCTGGGCCAGCGTGCGGGCATTTTCTTCGTAATAGTGGATGGCACGCAGCACCGCGCGGTCACCGCAGGCGGTACGCAGCCGGGGCAGTGCTGCCCAAAAATCGGTTTCCGGCACCTGACCCAACACCTTGCCGCCCAGGCAGGCCGCCACAGCCTCCATCTCCTGCCGGATGGCCGCGAACTCCCCGGTCAGCTCGCTGTGACTGCCCCGGGTGTCGGTCACGCACAGGGTCATGCCGGGCGGCAGCAGGCCGTCTGCGTGGATCTTTTCCACCTGCGGTGCGTCCGGGTCTGCGAAGTCGGCAAAAATGACGCCGCCCACCGCGCTGGCCAGCTGGTCCAGCTGACCACTGGGTTTGCCAAAGTAAGTATTCTCCGCATACTGGCAGATGCCGGCCAGTGCCCGGGCATCCAGCCCACAGGCGTACTCCCCGTTCCAGATGCAGGCCATGCCCATCTCAAAGGCCGCAGAGCTGGAAAGGCCGCTGCCCCGCAGCACGTCGCTGGCCGTGTAAGCATCAAAGCCGCCAATAGCCTTTCCCGCCGTACGGAAGCCCTCGGCAATGCCCCGGATCAGGCTGGCCGAGTGGGTGCTCTCCCCTTCCTGCGGCTCTGCCGTGGCCAGGTCGATCACATCCAGCTTGTTGAACCCGCGGGACTTGACCCGCACATAGCCGTCCGTGTTCCGGGCCGCTACCGCCACCAGATCCAGCGTGACCGCTGCCGCCAGCCCGTAGCCATGCTGGTGGTCGGTGTGGTTGCCGCCCAGCTCCGCACGCCCCGGGGCCGAGTACACCTGCACCTCCCGCCCCGGGCCAAAATACAGCTCGAACTGCTCCAGCGCCGCGCAGTACCGCGCCCGCTGCCGGGCCAGTTCCTGCGGGGCGGTGCCGTAAAGCGCGGCAAGGGGTCCGTCCCACCTCCCTGCCGCGATCTGTTCCCTGAGTTGTGCGCTGGTTGCCATCCGCGATCCCTCCCTGAAACATTCAAACAGTGTTTGTAGGTTTGTTAGGTCTATTGTAATGCATCCCTTCTGTTTTTTCAATTTCTATCGAAGAAAAAGCGCGAAATTTGGCGTCCGGTTCAAAGAATAAGATGTACTTTTGTTGAATTTGCAGGCGGTTCTGTGGTATACTGGTCGAAAGACGTGACAACGAGGGAGGTCAAGCCGCCATGGCAGACGTTTACAAGCAATCCTTCAAACAGAACTACACGAACAACATCGAACTTTCCATCTTCAACTGCGGCATTGAGCGCTGCGCCCCGTCCAAGACCTGGGGTCCTGGCATCCGTGACCATTACCTGATTCACCTGGTGCTCTCGGGCAAGGGCGAATTCGAGGTAGGCGGCCGAACCTGGCAAGTCAGCACCGGAGATCTGTTCTTTGCGCGCCCCAGCCAGCTCATCCGCTATACCGCCGATGAGCAGTACCCCTGGGAGTACAGTTGGGTGGGCTTCAACGGTGCCTGCGCCCACAAGTTGGCAGCCCAGCTGCCCTTTACCGACGACGCCCCCGTACACCACACCAGCGACCCGGACGGCATGCGCGCCGCCCTGGCGAACATCTACTCCTCCCGCGGGCTGCAGCCCCAGGACGAGGCCGCCATGGTGGGTTACCTTTATTTGTTCATTGCCGCTCTGATGAAGGAAACCATCGCCGGCAAGCCGCACTCCACCTCGTCCTCCAGCCAGTATGTGCTCAATGCCATCAAATACATCCAGTTCAACTATTCCCACGACATCTCCATTGACGATGTCGCCAAGAGCGTGGGCGTTTCCCGCAGCCACCTGTACCGGGTGTTCATGCTCAATGTGGGCAAAAGCCCCATCGACTACCTCACCGAATACCGCATCAACGAAGCCTGCAAGCTGCTGCGTGCCGGTCACCTTTCCATTGCAGAGGTGGCCGTGTCAGTAGGCTTCTTCGACCAGTTCTATTTTTCGCGGGTGTTCAAGCGCGCCAAGGGCGTGCCGCCCAGCAAGTATTTTGCCACCCAGGCAGATGCTGCCCCCGCCGAACCGCAGCCGTGACCCGGCGCATTTCCACTACCAAAGGAGACTATGACCCATGCCCTTACAGAAGAACCAGATCCTGACCCTGCGCATCGAGCGGCTTTCCAGCGACGGCAGCGGTGTGGCCCACAGCCCGGACGGCGAGACCATTTTTGTGCCGGGTGCCGCCCCCGGTGACGAAGCCGATGTGCGCATCGTAAAGGACTGCAAGCGCTACGCCTTTGGCATTCTGGACCATCTGCGCACCCCCTCGCCGGACCGCATTCCGGTGGACTGTGCCGTGGCGGGACCCTGCGGCGGCTGCAGCCTGCGGCATCTGGATTACACCGCCGAGCTGCGTGCCAAGCAGGAGAATGTGACCGATGCCTTCCGCCGCATCGGTGGGCTGGACGTGCCGGTGCTGGACATCTGCCCTTCCCCCGAAGTGGACCGCTACCGCAACAAGGTCCAGTTCCCGGTAGGACTGGACAAGAACGGTAACCCCTGCATCGGCTTCTACGCCGGGCGCACTCACCGCATCGTGCCCTGCCCGGACTGCAAATTGCAGCCCGGCGTACTGAATGAGATCGGCAACGCACTGTGCAGGTTCTTTGCCGAAAACGGCATCCAGCCCTACAACGAAGAGACCGGCCAGGGCCTGGTGCGGCACATCTTCCTGCGGCGGGGCGCGCACAGCGGACAGATCATGGTGTGTCTGGTGTGCACTCGCCCGAACCTCCCCCACGCCGAGGCGCTGTGCACCTGTCTGCGGGAGCAGTTTGCGGACATTTCCACCCTCCTGCTCAATGTCAACAGCAAAAACACCAACGTGATCCTGGGCACCGAGACCCACACCCTGTACGGGCCGGGCTACATCGAAGATACGCTCTGCGGGGTTCCGGTGCAGCTGGGGCCGCTGTCGTTCTACCAGGTGAACACGCTGGCTGCCGAGCGGCTGTACGGCATTGCCGCACAGTACGCCCAGCTGACCCCGGATGACCTGTTGCTGGACCTCTACTGCGGCATGGGTACCATCGGCTTGTCCATGGTGGACCACTGCCGGGAGCTGGTGGGCGTGGAGATCGTGCCCGAAGCCATCGAGAGCGCCAAGGCCAACGCCGCCCGCATGGGGGATGCTGTGGCCGCAAAGAGCTGCTTCTTCTGTGCCGACGCCGGGCAGGCGGCCACCCGGCTGGCCGCCGAGGGCCTGCACCCGGACGTGGTGATGCTAGACCCGCCCCGCAAGGGCTGCGACGAGGCCACCCTCTCCGCCGTGGTGCGCATGGCTCCCCGCCGGGTGGTCTACGTCAGCTGCAACCCCGCCACCGCCGCCCGGGACGCCGCCTGGCTGGAGCAGAACGGCTATCACGCTGAGAAGGTGCAGCCCGTGGATCTGTTTCCGAGGACGAAGCATTGCGAAGCGGTCATTCTTCTAACCAAGGTCCATGTCAACTGACACATCGAAGTGGACGTCAGCATGGACGAGTTGGATGTGACCGCTGCAGAAAGCAAGGCGACTTACAATGAGATTCGGGAGCATGTATGGGAACATCATCAGTTGAGGGTTTCCAACCTCTATATCGCACAGGTGAAGCAGAAGTACGGCATCATCAAGCGAGAGAATTATAATAAGCCCAAATCTGAAAATGCCAAACAGCCCAAGTGTCCGAAAGAAAAAGAGGATGCGATCGTGGAAGCGTTGCGGCATTTCCAGATGATTTGATAAGTTGAAGCAACCTGCTGATGCTAAATAGGAGGCATCAAATGTCAAAATTAAACATTGATCAAAAAAGCGTGCGGGCACTTTTCAGTGAGAAGAAGGCTGATTTCCTCATTCCGGATTATCAAAGGCCTTACGCCTGGGGAGAAAAGGAATGCCAGACTCTTTGGGATGACCTGTTCTTATTTGCATTTCCTGATAATGACTGCGACAAATTCAACAGTGACAGCGATGAGTATTTTCTCGGCCCCATCGTCACATTTAAAAATGATGACGGTAAAATGGAGATTATTGACGGACAACAGCGCCTTACGACATTGATGCTGTTGCTTCGAGCTTTCTATGAAAAATATGGAAGCATGAAGAACGATAAAGCTGTAAAGACCAGCAAGTTCATTGAGCAGTGCATCTGGAAAACCGATGAGTTTGGTGACCCGGACAAGTCAGCATTGAAAATCGACTCAGAAGTCGCCACCGACAAGGAAAAGGACGAATTTCTGAATATCCTGAAAACAGGAACCTTGTCTGATTGCGAAAAGAGCAGCTACGCCAATAACTATCGCTTTTTTCAGCAAAAGATCGTAGACTTTCTGAATACTTACCCAGACTGGTTTTCCTTCTTTCCGATTCGGATCATGAACAACTGTATTTTGCTCCCGATTGAAGCAGAATCTCAGGACACCGCTTTGCGAATCTTCTCGACATTGAATGACCGCGGAAAGCCACTGTCTGATGCAGATATCTTCAAGGCGCAATTTTACAAGTATTACTCTGCCAAAGGCGAGCGGGAAGTCTTTATCCAAAAGTGGAAGGACCTCGAGGTACTGTGTGATTCTATTTTCCATCCTATTACCGGCACTCCGATGGATGAGCTTTTCACACGGTATATGTACTATGAACGTGCAAAGCAAGGCATCAAATCCTCGACAACGGAGGCGCTGCGCAAATTCTATGAGCGGAATGCTTACAGCTTGCTAAAAAATGACCAGACTTTTGAAAATCTGATCAATCTTGCAGATTTCTGGAATGATGTGCAGAATCAAAATGTTGAGCGCTTCTCTGACCGAGTTCTTCGCAGGCTCTTTGTTCTGAACTACGCTCCCAACGGTATGTGGACCTATTTTGTTTCGGTCTATTACATGGCCAATCGGGATTCTGATGGTCTACTGAACGACGATCGTTTCTATAGCTTTCTTAACAAAATCACCGCATTCATCTGGGCATATGCCGTTACAAATCCGGGCGTAAATGCACTGCGCACTCCCATTTTTGCAGAAATGACCAACATTGTAACCGGGCAACCTGTTCGGTTTTCTGACTATTTGTTTGATACGCAGAAATTGCAGAACGCTTTTGACAACTATACCTTCAGCAACAACCGCGCGATCACAAAGGCCATGCTGACATGGTGGGCATTCCAGAACTCCTCCCAGGAGCTCTTGTCCCTTGAAAGTGTACTTGAGATCGAGCACATCTACGCACGCAACCGCCAGGAAAAGGAGCACTCGCTTTCCAATCCGAGAAATGTTGAAAGCCTTGGCAACAAGGTGTTGTTGGAAAAGCGCATCAATATCCGCGCTTCTGATTATCGCTTCAGCGATAAGGTCAAGTACTATACCGGTTTTGAAAACAACCGGAAGCAGAAAAAAGAGGGTACAAAAATCAAGGAGCTTACTGACCTCGCTGCGAAAGCCACAGATTTTACCGAATCTGACATTGTAGAGAGAAACGCCAAAATCATCCTCAGCTTTGTCACCTTCATGCGCAACAACGATCTTCTATGTGAAGATTAAGCCCTTCTATGATCGATGCCCGTCTGATTTTCAGACGGGCATTTTCTTTTGCCGGAATATGGTGTTTCCACTTTTGTCGTGGTACAATAGATGCAAGCATCATTTTTTTGGGAAAAACGTCCTGCCATCCGATTTATAGGACACCCATTGTTGTAAAATCAGGATGTCCACCTATCACAAAAACAAGGAGCAACGTATGCCAAACGATAAGATCACCGCCGTAGGTGCCAATATTGCCGAAAAAGCCGCCATGATCTGGAACGTAGCCGATATGCTGCGGGGGCCGTTCAAGCCCCACGAGTACGGTCTGGTCATTCTGCCCATGACCGTGGTGAAGCGGTTCCACGACTGCCTGCTGCCCACCCATCAGGCAGTGCTGGACACCTACGAGAAGGTGAAAAAGCTTCAGGTCATCGACGGCTTTTTGCAGAAGGCCTCCGGCTACCAGTTCTATAACACCAGCCGGTTCACCTTCGAGACCCTGCTGGCTGATCCGGACAACATTGAGTCCAACTTCCGGGATTACCTGTCCGGTTTCTCTTCCAACGCACAGGACGTGCTGGCAAAGTTCGATTTTGACAACATCATCAAGCGGATGGTAGAGAGCAACACCCTCTACCTCGTTATCAAGGAGTTCGGCTCCGAGAAGGGCTATCTTGGCCCGGACAAGATCAGCGCCGTGGACTGCGGCTATATCTTTGAGGACCTGGTGCGGCGGTTCTCCGAGAGCTTTGGCGAGGAAGCCGGAGCGCACTTCACCAGCCGGGATATCATCTACCTGATGACCGACCTGCTGCTGTCCGAAGCCGACCTCGATACCAGCAGCATGACCGTTTACGATATGGCCATGGGCACCAGCCAGATGCTGAGCTGCATGGAGGAGCGCATCCACGAGCTGAACAGCGACATTGAGGTGACCTGCTTCGGGCAGGAGTTCAACCCCTCCACCTTTGCCATCGCCAAGGCGGACATGATGATCCGGGGCGGCGACCCTAACAATATGCGGTTTGGCGATACGTTGTCCGAGGATCAGTTCCCCGGGTTCACTTTCCAGTACATCATCTCCAACCCGCCCTTCGGCATTGACTGGAAGCGGGAGCAGAAAGCGGTGGGAGCCGAAGCCGCCCGGGGCGAGATGGGGCGTTTTGCCCCCGGTTTGCCCAAGATCAGCGATGGGCAGCAGCTTTTTGTGCTGAACGGCCTTGCCAAGCTGGCAAACAAGGGCAAGATGGCCATTATCCAGAACGGCTCTCCCCTGTTCAGCGGCGATGCCGGCAGCGGGCCCAGCAACATCCGGCAGTATATTCTGGAAAACGACTGGCTGGACTGCATCATCCAGCTTTCCACCGATATGTTCATGAACACCGGCATCTCCACCTACATCTGGGTGCTCAGCAAGGATAAGCCCGCCCACCGTGCGGGCAAGGTGCAGCTTATTGACGCCAGCCACTGCTTCGAGCCCCGCCGCAAAAGCATCGGCACCAAGCGCAACGACATCACCGATGCCTGCCGGGAGCTGATCGTCACCGCCTACGGCGAGTTTGCCAACGGCAAGGTGTACGGCGACAAAAACGGCATCTACTGCGAGAGCAAGGTGTTCGAGAGCGTGGAGTTCGGCTACAACAAGATCGTGGTGGAGCGTCCCCAGCGAGACGAGGCGGGCAACGTTATCCTGAAGCGCGGCAAGCCTGTGCCGGACACCAGCCTGCGTGACACTGAAAACGTGCCGCTGGTGCAGGATATTGACGCCTACTTTGCCCGTGAAGTTCTGCCCTATGCCCCCGACGCATGGATCGACCACAGCAAGACCAAGGTGGGCTACGAGATCCCCATGACCCGCTATTTCTACGAGTATCAGGCGCCGGAAGCCGTGGAGGATATCGTGGCACGCATTACCGCACTGGAGCAGGATATCTCCGCCGGGCTGGCAGAGCTGTTCCATAAGGAGGGCTGACCATGGCACGGAAAATGAAAGACAGCGGCATTGAATGGATTGGAGAGATTCCAGAGGGGTGGGAAATCAAACGACTTGGTGCAATTCTTCAGGAAAGAAATGAAGTCAACAATCCAATTCAAACGACAAGCATCTTATCTCTGACTAATAATCGAGGGGTCATTCCGTATTCCGAAAAAGGCAATCAAGGAAACAAAGCCAAGGACGATTTAACCGGATATAAAATTGCACATATCGGCGATATTGTATTGAATAGTATGAATGTCATTATTGGTTCAGTTGGATTATCTAATTACTATGGTGCAGTAAGTCCTGTTTATTATATGCTTTTCCCCAGAAATAACATCGAAACAAATATTCAATATTATAATTATTTATTTCAAACCACTGCTTTTCAGCAGAGCTTGAGGGGGTATGGAAACGGGATTCTTGAAATTCGAATGCGAATTCAAATGCAAAAGCTAAAAACCGTTCTTTTACCTGTTCCGACTTTTTTAGAACAATCGAATATTACAGTTTATCTTGATGCATCTCTTTCGAAGTTAAATATCCTACTTTCCAAAATTCGTTCCAGCATTGAGGAATACAAAAAGCTCAAGCAGGCAGTTATTACGCAGGCTGTTACCAAAGGCGTGCGTGGTGAGCGGGAGATGAAGGATAGCGGCGTTGGGTGGATTGGGGCAATTCCAAAAGATTGGGAAATAAAACGATTAAAATCCTTCTGCACTATCGTAGACTGCAAAAACCGAACACCTGATGTTTTTCCTGATGGAAAGTATACCGTTGTACGAACAACTTGCATTAAGGATTGTTCATTTTCCTATGAAGGTTCTTATCAAACTGATACGACCAACTTCAAGGCATGGACATTAAAGGGGCAGCCACACAAGGGGGATATTTTCTTCACGCGCGAGGCACCTGTTGGTGAGGCTTGTTTAGTTCCGAACGCAGACAATTTATGTATGGGACAAAGAGTCATGTTTTTTCGACCTGAGGACAACTCTGATGCACGATACATTATGTACTCTATCTATGGTCCTCTGGTTCGGGAATATATCGCATCTAAAAACTCCGGTAGTACAGTCGGGCACTTGAAGTTGGGTCAAGTTGCTTGTATTCCCATATTTTATTGTCCACCTTTAGAGCAAAAAGAAATCGCCGACTACCTTGACGCCAAGTGCGCCGAGATTGCCGGATTGATCGCAAAGAAAGAGCAGCTTGTAAAAGAGCTGGAAAACTACAAGAAAAGTTTGATTTATGAGGTTGTAACGGGAAAGAGGGAGGTGTAAACTTTGAACAAGGAAAGTTGCTCAATATTTGAGCAAATCATCAAAGAAATTAACGATTGCTTAGAGCACGAGTGTTTTCTCACTGCACTTGGAATGGCACTCACCCTCCCTGACATCTGTGGAAAAGCCGCATATCCAACAGACACTGTCGCCGGTAGATACATCAAATGGACAAACGAGTATATTAGTGCTTATGAAAAGGATGACAGTCCTTATGGAATTGATATGCCTTATTTAAGTGGTGAGATTCTTTATAACCTGCGTAACACTTTTCTTCATCAGGGAAATCCCAATATTGATTCTTCCAAGGTCAAAAATTCTCGTTGTAAAGTTGACGAATTCAACTTAGTTATCGGAAGTATCTTTTCAGGAGACACAAGTTCCGTCCAATATGGGAACAACCAACAGGTTATTTATCGCCGGCTCGATATCAACATCGTCAATCTTTGTACAAAGCTCACCAGAACAGCAGAAGGCTACTACCAGACAAACAAAGAGAAATTCAACTTTTTCAATTATACTATCGATGATAGAAGAAAAGATTGAATTATGCGGTTATAATCGGAAAGAAGGAGGTGTAGAATTGAAAAGGAATCTCTCAGCGATTTCAAAAACCATTCTGCACAGTGTTGTGTTCTTTTTGTTTTACATATTGCTTGACTATTACAACATTCCAACCAAACTTCACATTGATATTTCTCAAATCAACACAGATTTTCTCAGCATCACTGCAAATGTCTCAATTGCAATCATTATATTCGCACTTGGTTATTATCTTATTGAACAATGGAATCTAAGGAAATTCCAAAATCAAAAGGCTACCGCCGAGATTTTTCTCTGTTCCATTTATGAGGAATGCTTGGATTCCATCAAACTTCTTGATATGCCTACGGTTGCACAGACCTTATTTTTGCAGACAGATCCAAACGAAAACTACAATGCTCTAGATCATCTAAGTCCGGTAATGAAATATTCACAAATAACCTTTATGAACGAATCCCAGCTTATGTCCTATTTTGAAAGTGGAGTATTAAGTCCTCAGCAATTTCAATTATACTTATCCATTAAATCATCTTACTGCCACTACGTTACCCGTCGCATCCTCGCATTTGACAGCCCCGAACTTTGCACTAAAAAAAGAGAGCAACTCGTCTCATTATTAAATCTACAGATTTCTATGTATAGTCATAAGAAAGAAGGAGGTAAAAACCATGCCCCTCAACACCACCGAAAAGCAGTTTGAATCGGACATTGCGGCGGCGCTGCTCTCCCCTGCCGGGGGCTACACCCGAAACGGAGATTGCTACGACACCAAGCTGGGGCTATTTGTGGATACCCTGATCCGCTTTGTGCAAAAGACCCAGCCCAACGAGTGGGCATTTTTTGAAAAGCAGAACCCGGTAAACCCGGTGCGGAAGTTCTGCACGGCCTTTAACAATGCCTGCGATGCGGACGGGCTGCTTTCGGTGCTGCGGTATGGGTTCAAGCACCGGGGACGGCGGTTCCGGGTGTGCTATTTTCAGCCGGAATCCGCGCTGAACCAGAAGGACGCCCAGCGCTACGCTCAAAACGAAATCACCTGCAACCGGCAGTGGTTCTACTCCGACACCACCCACAACTCGGTGGACATGGTGCTGGCGGTAAACGGCATCCCGGTGTTCGCCTTTGAGCTGAAGAACCAGTTCACCGGGCAGACCGTGGAGAACGCCAAGCAGCAGTGGATGCACGACCGGGACCCCCGGGAGGTGTGTTTCCAGTTCAATAAGCGCATTCTGGGCTACTTTTGCGTAGATCTGACCGAGGTGTGGATGGCCACCCGGCTGGCGGGCAAGGACACCCGCTTTCTGCCCTTCAATCAGGGCTCCAACGGTGCCGGACGGGACGGCGGTGCAGGCAACCCGCCCAACCCCAACGGCTACCTTACCGCCTACCTCTGGGAAGAAGTGTTCCAGAAGGACAGCATGATGGACATCCTGCAAAAGTTTATGAGCCTGCAGGACGGCAAGACCCTGATCTTTCCCCGGTATCACCAGCTGGACGTGGTGCGTAAGCTGGTGGCAGATGTGCGGCAGAAGGGTGCCGGGCAGCACTATCTCATCCAGCACAGCGCCGGGTCGGGCAAGTCCAACTCCATTGCTTGGACGGCGTACCGGCTGGCTTCCCTGTTCAACACCGAGAACAAGCCGGTGTTTGCCAGCGTCATCGTGGTGACTGACCGCACCGTGCTGGACGCACAGCTGCAGGAGACCATCTCCGGCTTCGACCATACGCTGGGCGCGGTGGAGGCCATCGGCGAGGACAAAAACTCCGGTGACCTGCGGGATGCCATCAACAACGGCGCACGCATTATCATCACCACCCTGCAGAAGTTCCCGGTCATCTACACCGAGGTGAACAAGACCGCCGGGAAGAACTATGCCGTTATCATCGACGAAGCGCACTCCTCCCAGACCGGCACCTCTGCTTTGAAGCTGAAAGCCGCCCTTGCCGACACCGAGGATGCGCTGCGGGAATATGCCGAGCTGGAAGGCAAAGCGGAGGACGAGATCGACCCGGAGGATGCACTGGTGAAGGAACTGACCTCCCACGGACGGCACAAGAACCTGTCCTTCTTTGCCTTTACCGCCACCCCAAAAGCCGCCACGCTGGAACTGTTCGGCACCGAGTACCCGGACGGCAGCCACCACCCCTTCCACATTTACAGTATGCGGCAGGCCATTGAGGAAGGGTTCATTCTGGATGTGCTGCAAAACTACATGACCTATTCCACCTGCTTCAAGATCGCCAAGACCATCCCGGACAACCCCGACCTGCCTGCCAGCCGGGCGGCAAAGCTCATCCGCAAGTATGAAGAGCTGCACCCCTACAACATCAGCCAGAAGGCAAAGATCATTGTAGAGACCTTCCGGGAGACCACCAGCCATAAAATTGGCGGGCGGGGCAAGATGATGGTGGTCACCTCCTCCCGACTGGCGGCGGTGCGGTACTTCCACGAGGTTAAGCGGTACATTGCCGAGCAGGGCTACGACGATGTGCAGATCTTAGCGGCGTTTTCCGGTGCCGTACCGGACGGCGGCGTGGAGTACACGGAGCAGTCCCTGAACGTCCGCGCTGACGGCAGCCACATTGCGGAGAGCCAGACCAAAAAGGAGTTCCACAACAACTTCAATGTGCTCATCGTGGCAGAAAAATACCAGACCGGTTTTGACGAACCGCTGCTCCACACCATGATCGTGGACAAAAAGCTGAAGGGCGTCAAGGCAGTACAGACCCTCTCCCGCCTGAACCGTACCTGTCCCGGCAAAACCGACACCTTTGTGCTGGATTTTGTGAACAAAGCAGAGGACATCCGGGAGGCATTCCAGCCATTTTATCAGGAAACCTTTCTGGAGCAGGAGGTCAACACCGACCTCATTTACAAGACCCAGAAGGAGCTGCGGAGCTTTGCCGTCTATTCCGATGCAGACGTGGAAGCCTTTTCCAAGGAGTATTTCCGCAGCACCAAGCAGGATAAAAACGCCGTGGGCCGCATGAGCAGCGTTTTAAAGCCCGTAGCAGACCGCTACAACCAGAAAACGCAGGCCGAGCGGTACCAGTTCCGCCGTCTGCTGCGAAGCCTTGTCAAGTGGTACGGTTATGTTTCGCAGGTGGCGCGGATGTTCGATGAAGAGCTGCACAAGGAGAACGTATTCTGCGCTTATCTGCTCAAATTGCTGCCGCCGGACGAGGTCTCTCCGCTGGACTTGGAGGGCAAATTGCAGTTGGAGTATTACAAGCTGCAAAAGACCTTTGCCGGTGCCATCGAGCTGGAACACGCCAAGGGCGTCTACGAGCCGGTCACCCAGAAAGGTGCTCTGGGGCACGACCCCAAGGAGCCGCTGGACGAGATCATTCTGAAGATCAACGAGAAGTTCAAGGGCGAGTTCACCAATGCCGACCGGGTGCTGCTTACTGCCCTGCACGACCGTCTGCTGGCTGACCCGAAACTGGCAAAGCTGGCGCGAAGCTCCGACCCGCAGATCTTTACCGAGAGCATCTTCCCCAAGGCTTTTGATACTGCCGCACAGGACAGCTATCTTGAAGCGCAGGACACCTTCTCTTCCCTGTTTGAGGATACCAGCAAGTACAAGGCTATTATGTCAGCTCTGGCAGAGTGGCTATATGGAGAATTCCGCAAAAAGTAAAACAGTTTTCCTTTTTATTTGCTTAAAACAGCCTGCATCCACGGGATGCAGTTCAAGGGTTTGGGTGTTCCCAACAAGCATTTTGCAGAGCAAAATTCGCGTTTGCGGAGCGCAGTGCAGCAATGAAAGCCCCAGTGGGGCTTTTAAGCGACAGAACGGTCTGCAACAGCAGATGGAGGGGCCTTGCCCCAACAAGTTCGCAGATGTATATACATCTGCATTGCTTGCGGATGCTATGAAGCCTCTCAACGTGCTTCCCAAATTTGAAAATCATTTTGCAAATCAGACCGTCCGTTTTCAAGTTCAACTTGAAGCGGGCGGTTATTTTTCTGCACAAAAATTTTCGCATTTGCAACCGCAGCAAGCAGGGCGAGTTGGTGCCAACTCACAAGTTTTGAATCAGATTTTTCAAATCCAAATTCAAAAACATTTGTTGGACTTCGTCCAAACCCGATATTCAGTACAAGAATGCGCTAGTTCCGAACCTTAACGGACGCTGAATAAGTGAATTTTCTCAAAAAAAACGCTTTAGAAAATCAGCGTTGATTCATTCAACATCGCATCAAGCCGGAACTATTACTTCCGGTTTTAAAGGTAAAAAGCGGAAGTATCACTTCCTAAAAATTTGAGTGTTATTGTGGTAAGCTCTATTCAGAGACGTTCACCGAATCGGACCTGCTGTGTCCGGTTTACTCCCTCAAAAACCGGACCTGTCAGGTCCTAAAAATTCTTTTGAAAGTGTGATAAGCTACCAGCAAGACACCAATTGAACCTTGAAAACCGAATGACCGTACCGCAGCCGGAAGCCCCTCATTGTTACCACTAATCTGACGTCGGACGAGATTTGACATCCGCAGGATACCGCCCATGCCCGCATCTACGACCGCCTGTTGGAAATGTGTGTTCCCATCTCCTGCATCGGGATCAGCTTTCGCAAGGAAACAGCGCAGGAGAAGCTGGAACGGCTGAAAGAATTGATTGGATAAGTTTGAAGGGAAGTTTGATAAAATCGCTGGTACACGCTGTCCATCGACCAGATGGCTGAGTTGTTCCAACGTGACAAATCCACAATTTCCCGTCACATCAAAAACATTTTTGCAGAGGGTGAGCTTGAACGAGATTCAGTTGTTGCAAAATTTGCAACAACTGCCGCAGACGGAAAGACCTATCAGGTCGAATTCTACAATCTTGACGTCATTATTTCTGTTGGTTATCGTGTCAAATCCAAACGAGGCACACAGTTCCGTATCTGGGCAACTGGCATCCTGAAGGAATATATGCGCAAGGGATTTGCGCTGGATGACGAACGCCTGAAAAATCTGGGTGGCGGTGGATATTTCAAAGAGCTGTTAGAACGCATCCGTGACATCCGTGCTTCCGAAAAAGCGTTTTATCGTCAGGTTCTGGAAATCTATGCAACCAGCATTGACTACGACCCAAAAGCAGAAATCTCCGTCCAGTTCTTCAAAAAAGTCCAGAATAAAATTCATTATGCCATCCACGGTCAGACTGCCGCCGAGGTCATTTACAATCGTGCAGATGCCGAAAAGGAATTTATGGGTCTGACCACTTTTCCAGGAAACCAGCCCACTTTACGAGAAGCTACTATTGCCAAAAACTATCTGAACGAGAAAGAGCTTCGTGCCATGGGGCAGTTGGTTTCCGGTTATCTGGATTTCGCAGAACGTCAGGCAGAACGTGAACAGCCCATGACCATGAAGGATTGGGCCAATCACCTTGACCTCATTCTGACTATGAGCGGCGAGCAGTTGTTTGTTGGCAATGGCAGTGTGACCCACAAGCAGGCAGTGGACAAAGCTACTACCGAATAGATGTGTTGTCTACCTTGCAGGTCATGCAGGATTTCGGGGTCAACCTCATCCGTGTGGACAGCATGGCCTACAGCATCCTGATGATCCCCGCAAGCCCCTTTGTGGGTGCCGTGGGCGATCTCTTCGGGCAGGCGGGTGCCGGGCTTGCCCTGCTGGGCGTCCTGACCGCTGCCAGCGGGACGGCGGTACTGGCCAAGCGCCGGAGCTGAGTTTTATCACAAAACGCAAAAGACCGCTGCGGCCTCCGGAGAGATCGCAGCGGTCCTTTCTTTTATGCTCAGTAGCACTTTTTGCAAGCCGTGAATCCGCGGGATTTTGCAGTGGACAGGCTCACTTTCTCAGGGCCTTTCATTCCGCTGCAGTTGGGGTTGCTGTGGTACTTCTTGCCGCCATGGGTGGGGATCCACACCATCTGGCTGGTCGTCTGGCCGGAAGATGCACTGCCCGTGCTCTTTTTGCTGCCGGAAGTGGTCGTGGTCTTTTTGCTGCTGGCGGCAGCGGCGGCCTTCTGGGCATCCAGCTTTTTCTGCCCGGCCGTGTACAAAGCTGTCGTGTCGCTGGTGGTGCCGTTCAGCAGCACCGAGCCATTCTGGATGTCCAGAATGGGCATGCCGTTCACGTCCAGTGTGCCGGCATACACGCCGTACAGGGTCATCTGCTGTGCCGGGGCTGCCGCCTTGAAGGCATCAAATTTCGACTTCTGCACGGCCACATACCACACGCCGTCGGCGGTGTCAAAGCCAAAAATAAATGCAGTATCGTTGCTGGTAGCCGCACTGTAATTGGGCGTACCGGTAATAGTGATAGGCTGTCCCAGCGGCTGAGACGTTGCCTGCGCATAGGGTACCGTCTGGCAGGAACTGCTGTCCACCGCCGCAAAGGCCGCCGGGCAGCACAACAGGCTCAGGCACAGGGCCAGTGCCGCTGCAAGAATCCGGAATTGTTTTTTCATCGCACACATCCTCCTCTGTTTGCCGGTCACCCGGCTATTTTACGGTTTGATCGTACCTCCTGTTTCTCTGTGCAGCAATTCCCAGAATGTGTTGTTTTTCGGCACATTCCGACGCATTCAGGAAGCGAGATCACTTCTCACCACATATTATACCGCTTTATGTTCATTTGTGAACCGTAATATGGCATTCATTTCAAGCAAAATTCACCTCATAATAGTATTGGGGTGATAATAATGGATGAACTCAGAATTAAAAAGCTCTCCGAACCTGTTACATTTACGATTCGCGTAGACAAGTCAATCGTCGATTTCTACGATGATCTTGCCGGAAAAACAAATCGCTCCCGCAATGAGCTGATCGGGCTTGCTTTGGACTACGCCAAGGATAAGATCATCGTGGAAGAATAAGCGTTCTTTCCGTAAACAAAAAATGCGAACGAAAGCATTTCTGCTCTCGTTCGCATTTTTTTATTGCTTCACACAGCGTGTCGTGTTGCGGGCGCTCCGGATCAGATGCCGGCGGCAGCGTTCTGACCGGCAAAGCGGCCGAAGGTGGCGCTGCGGCCTGCGGCGGCACCGGCCATCAGGCAGGGATAGCTGCCGGAGAAGTAGTTGCCGCTCATGTCACCGATAACATACAGGCCCGGGATGGCCTTGAAGTCGTGGTCCAGTGCGTGCATGTTGTCGTCGATCTGGATGCCGTCCATGGTGCAGAGGAGGTAGCCGCCGGACTGGCGCACACCGTAGAAGGGAGCTTCGCTCAGAGTGGACAGACGGTAGTCCTCCTTACCGTAATCCTCGTCCTCGCCCTTGGCAGCCAGCTCGTTGTAACGATCCACCGTTGCGGTGAAGGTGTCCTTGGGCAGGCCCAGCTTGTCGGCCAGCTCCTCCACGGTGTCGGCCTGCACGATGTAACCCTGGTCCTGCAGATCGGCGTTCATGCCCTCGATGTACTCCATGGGGAACACCGGAGCGGTGCCGTTCACATGCGGGTACAGACGGCTGCAGCCGTGGGTGGCAAAGCGCTTCACATCCTCGGGGTACTTGCTGTCCCACACAGTGCAGTAGGTGTGGTAGGGCTGGCTGGCTGCAGCGTGCAGCACCAGATCGTAAGGCATGTACTCGTTCATGAAGCGCTCACCGTTCAGGTTCACCTTCAGGAACGGCTGGCTGCCCATCCAGAACCGGGCACCATCGTTGGCTTTGCCGTACTCGCCCACCTGGTCGGGCTTGATGGCACCGCGGTCAAAGATCATGGAGGTGTGGGTGGTGTCCATGATGGCACCGGCCCACAGGCAGGCCTTGATGCCGTCGCCCTTGGCACCTGACTTGGAATAGTTGACGCAGGTCTGCTCCACGCTCTGGGGCTGCAGGGCGTTCATCATGGTTTCATTGCCGCTGTAGCCGCCGCAGGCCAGAATGACGCCCTTGGATGCGTTGTAGCGCACATACTCGTCGTTGGCATTCTTGGCGATCAGGCCGGTGACGCGGTTGCCGTCCTTTTCCAGCTTGACCATGGTGATCTCGTACTGCACTTCCAGACCGTCAGCCTCGGCGTGCTTCAGCACGGCGTCCATGGTCAGCTTCTCGTTGTACTCGTCGTACTGGGTGCTGTGGCCCACGTCCAGCACCTCGTAGTTGTCGTTGTCGTGCTTTTCGTCGATCTCGTGGCGGAAGTCGATGCCGCTCTCGGCCAGTACGTCGGTGAACCAGTCGATGGTCTCACCGCTGCGGTCTGCCCACACCTGTGCCAGGCTGCGACGGGTATAGCCCTGGCTCCAATTGCACAGGTAGCGCACAGCGTCCTTCTTGTTCACGTCATCGCCGTCCTCCTGCTGCTGCTTGGAGCCGCAGGCAGCCAGCGTGTCGCGGATGCCGCTGGCCATGTCGTGGCCGAACTTTTCGATCAGGATGGTCTTGGCACCGGCCTCGGCCGCGGCGGCAGCGGCAAAGCTGCCGGAGGAACCGGCACCCACCACCAGCACCTCACACTCCACGGTCTGCTTGATGTCGCTCTCGGCCACTTCGGGCTCCTCGCCCAGCCAGTCGGCGGTGGAGGCAGTCTCCTCGGTGGTCTGCTCAGCGGGGTTGATGGCACCGCCGCTGGCCTGACGGATGCAGTCGGCCACAGCGTTCTGCACAGCCTTGCTGGTCACGGTGGCACCGGTCACACCGTCGATCTGGCTGGTCTGAGCGTTCATCACCTGCTCGATCAGCTTGTCCTTGGCGGCCTGGCCGATGTTCTCGGTCTCGCCGGAGAGGTCCAGCTCCACCTTGGTGATGCTGGCAGCGTCAAAGGTCACCGTGGCGGTGATCTCGCTCATGCCCTTGGCGGTGGCAGTGTAGGTGCCGGGGGTGTAGATGCCGGCTGCACCGGAAGATGCAGCAGCGGTGGAGCTGCTGGCTGCATTGCAGGCAGCCAGACCGGCTGCGGTGACGCTGCTCATGGCGGCAGCGGCAGCGATTTTCAGAAAGCCTTTGCGGGAGATCTTTTCCATAATAAGGTTCCTTTCTCTTCTTTTTCTTCGTGCTTTGTTCCAGAGTGGCAAAAATGCTTTGCCATTCTTGTTAAAAGTATCACATTTACAACCAAAGAAAAAGAAGTTATAATATCCCTGTAGGTATCAAGAAAAACTTGCGTTTTATTTCTGGAAAGGAACCTCCCATGACCATTCAGCAGCTGCGCTATTTTCTGGCCCTGTGTCAGGACCTGAACTATACCCGCACGGCCGGGCGGCTGTATCTGTCGCGGCAGGCGCTGCGGCTCAGCATTGCCGCGCTGGAAAATGAGCTCTGCGGCCCGCTGTTCATCAATGTGCGCAATCACCTTGCCCTGACCGAAAAGGGCCAGCGCTTCCGGGCACAGGCCGCGCCGGTGGTGGAGCAATTTGACCGGATGTGCGCGCAGGCGTATCAGGATATCCGGTCCCCCGCTCTGCGGCTGGGCATCAGTGTGGCGTTGGTGCCCAGCTACCTGCCCATGCTGGGGGATGTGCTGGAGCAGTTCCGGCAGCAATACCCGGGCATCCCGCTGGAAACCACATTGCTCTCCAACGACGCCGTATGTGCACAATTGCAGAACGGCACGCTGGACGCCGGGCTGGTGATGGACCTGGGCGGCTGCGCGGCCGGGCTTGCCCGCACCGCGCTCACCCGGCACACTGCGGCCCTGCTGGTGCCCCGCTGCAGCCCGTTCTGGGGGCGCAGCAGCATCGCCCCGGCAGAGCTGGACGGTCGGCTGCTGTTGGTGCCGGGCCTTGCGCCGGAGCCGCTGGCCCCGCTGTGGAATACCCTGCGGCAGGCCGGTGCCCGCCCGAAGGTAGAGATCGGCGAGCAATACTATCAAGTGCTTTACCGCACCCAGGAGCGCAACGGTCTGGCCCTGGACCGGTTGGAGATCACCTCCGACCACAGCATGGGCAATGTTCAGGACGTGGCACTGGACGGCATGCCGCCCATCTGCGCCGCCTTTTTGCAGCCGGAGCACGCAGAGCACCCCTGTGTCCGGCTTTTGTGTAGCTTTTTGCAGGAACACCTGCGCAATCTATGAAAGAAGGGACCCCTTATGCATTTTTATGGAACCATCGGCCCGGCCTGCGCCAGTGCCGGAACTCTGCGCCGCCTTGTGGACGCCGGCATGACCGGCCTGCGCATGAACCTTTCCCACGGGGCGCTGGCCGAACACGCTGACTGGCTGGCAATGATCCAAGCTGTCGGCATTCCGGACCTGCTCATCGACCTGCAGGGGCCGGAACTGCGTGTCGGGCGGCTGGCCAGCCCGGTCACCCTGCCGGAAGGCGGCACGGTACAGCTGGGTGCAGGCGGCATCCCCTGCCCTGTCCAGCTGGTACAGGCGGCCCGCCCCGGACAACAGCTTTTGCTGGACGACGGCAAGCTGCTGGTGGAAGTAACTGCCGCCGGGCCGGATGCACTGGTCTGCACCGTACTGCGGGGCGGCGTTCTGCAAAGCCGCAAGAGCATTGCCGCCCCGGGTCTGTCGGTGCCCATGCCCACCCTGACAAGTGAGGACCTTGCCAACCTGCGCATCGCAGCTTCCTGCGGCGTCACCGGGGTCATGCTGCCCTTCGTGCGCGGGAAACAGGACATCCTTGCCCTGCGGCAGGCGCTGGCCGAGGCCGGTGCGCCGCAGATCCGCATCTTTGCAAAGATCGAGAACCTTGCCGGGGTGCAGGCTCTGCCGGAGTTTCTGTCCCTCGTGGACGAGGTGGTCATTGCCCGCGGCGACCTGGGCAACGCCATGCCTCTGTGGGAGCTGCCCCGCTGTCAGAAACAGCTTTCCGCCGTCTGCCGGGCCGCCGGGGTGCCCTTTATGGTGGTCACCCAGATGCTGGACAGCATGTGCACCCGTGCCGTGCCCACCCGCGCCGAAGTGAGCGATATTTACAATGCTGTGTTGGATGGTGCGTCCAGCCTGATGCTCACCGGCGAGACCGCCGCCGGGCAGTACCCCGTGCAGGCCATGGAGTTCCTGGTTCGGACGGCAAACACCGCCCTGTAAGGCAGTTCGGCCTTCTGCGCGCTTTTTCGGCCCGAAATGACAAAAAAGATGGATTCTGTCGTAAAGAGTTGGTATAATGAAGGCAAAATATTTTTGCAGGAAGGTTTTTCTATGGGAATCGTAGTCATCGGAGCCGTTTTTGTGGACATCAAGGGGTACCCCCTTTCCACCTACATTCCGGGCGGGCGCAACTCCGGCCGGGTCGAGCAGGTACACGGTGGTGTGAGCCGCAACATCGTGGAGGACATCGCCAATGTGGAGCTGCGCCCCACCTTTGTGGGTCTGGTGGACGACACCGGCATGGGCCAGGATGTCATCGACAAGCTGCGCGACCACAAGGTGAACACCCAGTTCATCCGCCGCGTGAAGGACGGCATGGGCACCTGGCTGGCCGTGTTCAACAACGACGGTGACGTATGCGCCTCCATCTCCAAGCGCCCGGACACCACTCCCCTCACCGCTCTGCTAAAAGAGCAGGGAGACGAGATCTTCAAGGACTGCGACAGCATCGCGCTGGAGCTGGATCTGGAAAAAGAGACGGTCAAGCAGGTGCTGCGCTTTGCCAAAAAGTACAACAAGCGGGTCTACGCGGCCATCTCCAACATGAGCATCGCCATGGAACGCCGCGACTTTTTGCAGCAGGTGGACTGCTTTGTGTGCAACCAGCAGGAAGCCGGGCTGCTCTTCTCGGATGATTACGACCACCTTTCCCCCGCTGCCATGCGGGAGGTGCTGGCCGCCAACGTGCACAGCGCCAACATCCCCTGCATGGTGGTCACCATGGGCGGGCAGGGTGCCGTGTATGCCCGCGCCAACGGCGAAAGCGGCGTTGTGCCCGCCAAGAAGGTGGATGTGATCGACACCACCGGTGCCGGTGACGCCTTCTTTGCCGGTACGGTCATCGGCCTGACCTACGGCAAGAACCTGCCCGCCTCCTGCGAGATCGGCAGCCGTCTGGCCGCCTCGGTGATCTCCATCACCGAAAACGTCTGCCCCCGGTTCCGCCCGCTGGAATTCGGGCTGGACATTCCCGTGCTGGACTGAGTTACACCCAAAAGCGCCGGAGCATTCCCGCAAAAGGGAGCGCTCCGGCGCTTGTTTTTTGTTTGTCAGAGTTCGTTGATGGCTGCTGTGACGGGCATTGCCTGCAATCGCTTCACCGGGCCGTGCACCGCAAGCGCCGCTGCACCTGCCACGAACAGACAGAGCACTGCCAGCAGCCCGAAGGGCACCCGCCACACGACGCCGAAATAGTGGGTGATCAGCCGGGTATACAGTGCACGGTGCAGCACAAGGCCGGCAGCAACGCCCACCAGCAGGCCGGACGCCGCATAGGTCCCGGCCTCCGCCGCGATCATCCGGCACAGTTGGACATCCTCCATGCCCACGGCGCGCATGGCACCGTACTGCCGGGCACGGGCGGAAACGCTCATGGAGATGCTGTTGACGATGTTCAGCAGCGAAATGCCGCCGATGATGGCCAGAAAACCGTACAGCACGATGCGTACCGCGTAATAGGTGCCGCGGTCCTGCCGGTTGCTCTCCCGCAGGTCCTGCATGATGACGTCATCCGTGGCAAGGTCCGCCAGCGTGAAGAGGGTGTCCTCGTCGGCGGTGCGGTCCAACTGCACACCTACCATATTATAGTTCTGGTCGCCTGCCACCTGTCGGAACAGCGCTTCCGGTGCAATAAGGGTCACATCATCCGGGAAGGTGCCCTCCGAGAAGGCACCCACGATGGTAAGCGGCACCCCGTTCACTGTGATGACGTCCCCGATCTGCATGGGGTTGTTCTTATTGTAGATGGTCATCACTTCATTGCCTGCGCCGGGCATCCGACCCCGTACCACCACGGAACGGCTGGACTCCAGCATATAATCATCGTAGGAGCAGAAGATAACGTGGTCCACGTTGCCCTTGTCGCTGCTGGCCGGGGTATCCACCAGACCAGTGCAGCCCCACGCATGGGCGACGCCCGGCACTTCCAGCAGTGTCCGGGTCATGCTGCCGGGCAGCACCTGCGCATTGCCGTAGCCATTGTAAAGCACATCGGGCTGCCACGGCACCAGACTGGGCAACAGCAGAGAGGCGAACTGCAAGAGCACGGTAAAGCCCAGCGCCAGCACAATGCTCAACGCAAAGCTGGCGGTCATCAGGGCCCAGTTCTTTTTGCTGGCGGTGGCATGGCGGACGCCCAGTGCCAGTTCCACCCGGCCCTTTCCGGCATGGGCCGCACGGCCCACCGGCACATTCTGGGTGCTGCCGGAGACCGCCGCCATCGGCGAGACCTTTGCCGCCCGCTTTGCCGGGGCCTGCGCAGCCAGCAGCACCGTCACCACACCCACCACGGCACCGGCGCACAGGCCCGCAGGGCTCAGCTGCCAGACTGGCGTTGCCGCAAACTCGCCGCCGATGCCGTACCGCAGCGCGGCGCAGATCGTCCAGCTGGCCAAAGTGCCCAGCACAAGGCCGATGGGCACCGCCGTCCTGCACCAGTTGAGGGCTTCCAGCCGGACGAACCGGATGACCTGCCGTTTGCTCATGCCGATGCAGCGCATCATGCCAAAGAACTGGGTGCGCTGGGCCAGATTGCTGTTCATGCTGCCGGAGATCATCAGCACTCCGGCCAGCAGCACCAGCACGAACAGCACCGCTGCCATCCCGTACACGGTCTGAAAAGCCGTACTGCTGCTCTGCCCTGCCGAACCCATCACCTGCAGGTTTTCCTGCACAGCCGTCTCCCCGTACCGGCTGCGCAGCTTCGGCAGGGCCTTTGCTGCTCTGGCCGCGCTGGTGTATTCCAGCTCATAATGTGTCTGGGGCAGTGCCTCGCCGTTTGCAGTCAGCAGGGCCGCAAAGGCTTCCTGCGGCAGGTAGGCATCCACGATGCTGTACTGCTCGCCGTAAAAACCCTCGTCGATGCCGCCGACGCCGGTGACCGTGAGGGGCTTTTCCGTTCCGTCCGGCAGTGTCAGCGTTACAGTGTCTCCGCTGCCCACATGCAGCACCCGTGCAGCGGTCTTGCCCAGCAGCACTTCGTTTTCCGCCTGCGGGTAGGTGCCCGCAAAGGCTGCGGCACGGTTCAGGCTCACATAATCTGCATCGGCACCATACAGCACCACCCGCTTGCCGTTCAGGCGGTATGCGCTTTCGCCGTTCTCATTGAATACTGCTCCGGCACCCACCCGCACCACGTCCGGCTGGCCGACCAGCTGCGCAGCCTGCTCCGGCGTGATGCCGGTGACCTCCAGATGCCAGCTGCCGCTTTTTCCGGCTGCACGGCCCGTCTGGGTGCGCAGCATCATGTCCGCCACACTGAAGATGGCCGTGACCAGAAACACTGCCGTGACGATGCACAGGATGGTCAGCCGGTTCTGCCGCCTGCGCACCCTGGCAGAAATGGGGATCAGGCTTAGATAGCTTTTCATTCCGCGCACCTCCCGAAGTCGGTCAGCACGCCGTCCGACACCTGCAGCACCCGGTCTGCCGTCTGGGCGATGCTGCGGCTGTGGGTGATCATGACGATGGTCTGGGCGTATTTGCGGGAAGCCTCCTTCAGCAGGGCGATCACCTCGCCGCTGTTGCGGGTGTCCAGATTGCCGGTCGGCTCATCGGCTAAAATCAGCGCCGGACGGGTGATGAGCGCCCGCCCGATGGCCACGCGCTGCTGCTGCCCGCCGGAAAGCTGGCCGGGCAGGTGACTGCGCCGCTTGCGGAGGTCCAGCACATCCAGCAGTTCTTCCAGATACGCCGTGTCCGGCTTCTGGTAGTCCAGCAATACCGGGAACAGGATATTCTGCTCCACGGTCAGCTCCGGAATCAGGTTGAACGCCTGAAACACAAAGCCGATGTTCCGGCGGCGGAAGATGGTGCGCTCCCGCTCTTTCATGGCAAACAGATCTCGCCCGTCCAGCAGCACCTTGCCGGAGGTAGGGGTGTCCAGCCCGCCCAGCAGATTGAGCAGAGTGCTCTTGCCGGAACCGCTCTCGCCCACCACGGCCACAAATTCGCCCTTGGGCACCGAGAAGCTCACGTCCTTCAGCGCCTGCACGGCAGTCTCGCCGGTGCCGTAGGTCTTGCAAAGGGCCTGTGCCTGCAACAGATTCATACAAAAACCTTCTTTCGTTTTGATCTGTCCACAGCATACCACCCGTTTGCTACAGCCCGGTGACTGCAAGACTACAATTTTGTAGGGATCGCCGGAGCGGGCCTGTTCCGCAGCAGGATGGTGAAGGCGGTGCCCCGGCCCAGCTCACTTTCCACTTCCAGTGTGCCGCCGTGGACCTCCACAATGGATTTCGCCAGCGGCAGCCCCAGCCCGATGCCCGGCGTATCCTGCGCAAAGCGGCTGCGGTAGAATCGCTTGAACAGATGGGGCAGGTCCTCCGGGTGGATGCCGGTGCCGGTGTCCACCACCCGGATGCGCACAAAGTCGGCAAAGCGGTTGCCCTCTACCGTCACGGTGTCCCCGGCGCGGGTGTGGTCCAGCGCATTCTTGATCAGGTTGCCCACGGCCTCGCGCATCCACACCCGGTCACAGCACAGGCACACCCCCTGCTCTGCCGCGACGGCCAGCTGCTTTTGCTCCTGCCGGGCGCGGCAGGCAAAGGGCCGGGCAGTCTGCTCCAGCAGACCTTGCAGATCTTGTTCCGTTTTTTCCAGCTGTACAGTCCCCGCATCCAGCCGGGTGAGCTTGAGCAGACTTTGCACCAGCTGTTCCATCCGGTCCAGCTCCTGTTCGGAAAGTTCGGCCAGCTCCCGCACATTTTCTGCGTCATCCGTTCCGGCCTGCAGCAGACCGTTGTAGATATTCAGAGCGGCCAGCGGCGTCTTGAGCTGGTGAGAGATATCGGCCATGGTGTTCTTCAAAAACTGCTTTTCCCGCTGTTCCCGGTCGGCATGGGCGTTGAGCACTGCCGCCATCTCATTCACTTCATGGAACAGCCGGTACAACTGCCCTTCACGGCCGCTGTCCAGCCGGGCAGTGGCGTCCCCGTCCAGCAGGGCACGCACCTGCGCAGCCGCTTCCTCCAGCCGTTTCTGCCGTCGGGCAAAATAAGCAGCGGCACTGCCCAGCACCCCGGCCGCCAGAAGGACAAACAGCCCCAGCAGCGGCAGGCACAGTGCCGGGCACAGTGCCCACGACGCGCATTCTGCCGCCAGCAGGGCCGCAGCCAGCCCGGTGCACAACCGGGCAAACAGCTGCCGGACATCGTCCTCCACCAGAAATTTCATCTCACACATCCCCGTTCCAGCGGTAGCCCATGCCCCGCACCGTGACCAGCCGCTGCGGGCTGCCGGGGTCATCCTCCACCTTGAGCCGCAGCCGCCGGATGTACACCGTGAGGGTGTTGGTATCTACATAATTGCCCTCGCAATCCCACAGGGCGTTCAGAATGGTCTCTTTGGTCAGCACCTGCCCCGGGCTGCGCAGAAACAGGCACAGCAGCTTGTACTCCGCTGCCGTGAGTTCCAGCGGAACGCCGTTCTTTTCGGCCCGGCCGGCCAACAGATCTACCCGGATGCCGCCGGAGCACAGCTCGGTGGCCTGCTGTGCCCCGAACCCTCCGGCCCGGCGCAGCAGTGCGTGCACCCGACTCAGCAGCACCCCCAGCTTGAAGGGCTTGGTGATGTAATCGTCACCACCCAGGTCCAGCCCGGTGATGATGTCCATTTCCTCATCCGACGCGGTCAGAAACAGGATGGGCACCCCGGAAGTGCGGCGCACCTCCCGGCAGAAGTCGAAGCCGGTGCCGTCCGGCAGGGTCACGTCCAGCATCAGCAGGTCGTAGCGGCCCGCCTGCCACAGATGCCCGGCCTCGGCCAGGGTACGGGCCGTGTCCAGCGCATAACCCGCCCGGCCCAGTGCAAGGGTCAGCCCGGTGACCAGACTTTTGTCATCCTCCAGCAGTAAGATCCGCTCCATGGTGCAATTTCTCCTTTTTGCAAAAAATGCCGGGTGCTGCCGCAGGTACGGCAGCTGCCCGGCGTGCAGTCACGCATTCTGTTGTTTGTACTGTTCGCCCCACGCCCACATAGCGTCCATGATGGGCTTCAGGCTCCGGCCCAGCGGGGTCAGGCTGTACTCCACCCGGGGCGGCACCTCCGGGTAGGCCTTGCGCTCCACAAGACCGTTTTCCTCCATCTCCCGCAGCTGGGAGGTGAGTACCTTCTGGCTCACGCCGGTCAGCGACTTTTTCAGCTCGCCGAAACGCTTGGTGCCGGTGAGCAAGTCCCGCAGGATCAGCACCTTCCATTTGTCACTGATCATGGTGAGGGTGGTTTCCACCGGGCAGGCCGGCAGTTCCTTTTTGGTACACATCTGTCGTTTCTCCCCTCCGGCCCCTCGCGGGCCGTTTTTTCTATTTTACGGCACAGACGCGGTGCTTGTCAAGCAGGGGCCGGGTTCCCCGCACATCCGGCTCAAAAAATTTTTTTTGCAGTCCAAATTGCGAGAAATCGGCGGTTCACCGCAAAAGTTTCCAAATCATAACCGGTCAAAAGTCACCCGCCGGCAACCAGGTTACCGCATTGTGCGTACTTTACGCCGGGCAAAAAGGGGTGTATCATGGCCTCGTCAGCCGGGGCACGCCGAGATGCCCCGCACACCCAATGCAATAATCCTGGAGGATGCTCACGGCGCCATCGCCGACTTCTCCGGCAACCCTCCCTACGAGTTCTGATTCCCGTTTCGTGCAGATCGCCTTGGAAACGCTGTTTTCAGGGCGTTTTGCCGTTTGGTACCGCAAAGGAGGTCTTTCTATGACCCAGACCGAACGCCGCCGTTTTTTGCTCAGCCTCCTGCTGGCAGAAGCCCCCGAATACCGGCAGCTGGCCGTCCCGGACGATGCCGCCGGGCAGAAGCAGCTGCTGCGCGCACTGCTCAATGTGCGCCCGCCCCGGGATGCCAGCCCGGAGTTTTTGCAGGTGCAGGACGAATACCTGCGCGCCGAGCTTGCCCCCCACTGCCCGCACTGCGGCAAGCTGCTCACGATGAACCTGCGCTGTGATGACAGCTTTGTAGAGGATGCCGGCTGGCACGCCGCCGCCGAGCGGTACAGCGAATTTCTCCGCCGCCACGAGGGGCAGAAGATCTTGTTCTTAGAACTTGGCGTCGGCGGCAACACCCCGGTCATCATCAAGTATCCTTTCTGGCGGATGACAGCCAGGAACCCCCATGCCACCTACGTCTGCATCAACAAGGGCGAGGCCGTCTGCCCGAATGAGATCGCCAAGCAGTCACTGCTTTTTGACGGTGACATTGCTGCGGTGCTGGAACAGATGATCCGCGAACACGGATTTATCGTTTCCGACAGCTAAAATGTATTTCAGCAGATCTCCCGTAATATGCCGGGCCGTACCATCCGACCGAAATTTCCGTCGTAGTTCAGGTTTCCACGCAAGAATGACAGAGCATTCCCGTCCTCTCGCTGCAGTCCTGCACCCCGATAAAAAGCTGCCCGCATACCGTGTGATCTTGTCACATCCGGTATGCGGGCAGCTTGTCTTTTCTGATTTTACGCGATTTAGGGGCTTATTTTGCCACGATCTCGTCGGCCAGAGCGTCCATCTGGGCTTCCGCGGCAGCATTGGCAGCAGAGCGGATGGTGACCACGTTCTCGCAGACCGTGATGTTCTTCATGCCTTCCAGCTCGGCGCGCATGAGTTTGGCAGCCATGGGGGCCCAGGTGCCGTTCTCCATCAGGCCGACGGTACGGTTCTGGAACGCCTTGGTCTTGAGGTGGGTCAGCAGGGACTCCATCGGCGGGAAGAGGAAGCCGTCATAGGTGGCGCAGGCCAGAACGATCTTTCCGCAGCGGAATGCCTCAGTGACGGCATAGGACACATCGGTGCGGGTCAGGTCCATCTCCACCACCTTTGCGCCCTTGGCACGCAGCTTTTCGGCCATGGTGTGGGCCGCGGCGCGGGTATGGCCATGGATGGAAGCACTGGCCACCAGGATCTTTTCCGGTTCTTCCGGCTTATAGCTGGACCAAGTATCATAATAGGCCAGATACTTGCCCAGGTCCCCGGTGAGCACCGGGCCGTGCAGCGGGCAGATGGTGGCAATATCCAGTGCGGCTGCCTTTTTGAGCAGTGCCTGCACCTGCGGGCCGTACTTGCCCACGATGTTCAGGTAATACCGGCGGGCTTCGCTGGCCCAGTCGGCGTTTTCGTCAAACTTTGCCACCGCGCCAAAGCGGCCAAAGCCATCGGCGGAGAACAGTACCTTTTCGCTGCTCTCATAGCTGACCATGACCTCCGGCCAGTGCACCATGGGTGCAAACACAAAGGTGAGGGTGTGGCTCCCCAGAGACAAGCTCTCGCCGTCCTTCACCACCACACGGCGCTCCTTGGCCACGGCATCCGGGCCGAAGAACTGCTCCATATACACAAAGGTCTTGGCGTTGCCCACCACCTTCATGTCCGGGTACTTAGCGGCCAGGCGGGCAATGTTGGCACCATGGTCCGGCTCCATGTGGGAGACCACCAGATATTCCGGCATGCGGTCGCCCAGCGCTTCGGTGAGGTTTGCCAGCCAGGCATCCGTGGCACGGTTGTCCACCGTATCCAGAATGGCGACCTTTTCATCCAGAATGACATAGGAGTTGTAGCTGACGCCGGTAGGCACCGGGTACTGACTTTCAAACAGGTCGATGGTGGTATCGTCCACCCCCACGCCCAGAATGGCATTGCTGATCTTCTGTACGCTCATAAATCCCATGCTCCTTTATTTTTATGCTGTGCCGCAGAAAGCGGCCGATTCTTCTTAAGAACAATTCCTAGTATAGCATATCGTCAGAAATTTAGCAAGAGGGATCTGCGGCTTTTCCCTCCCGGACCCCTGACCACAACCGTTATTCATCGCCCCTGCTTTCCGGCAGGCGGGCAGACACGGGGCGGCCCGGCTCGGTGTCCAGCTCCAGCAGGGCCGCAGCGCTGGCGTCATCCATCGTCTGTACGGCCCGCAATTTGCGGCTGATGGCACGGCTGCGCACGCCGATAAGGTTGTCCAGCTCTTCGTCGGTCTGGCGCAGACGCTGCTGCAGCTTGGAAAGCCCCTGCCCGAACTTGTCGAACTCAGTCTTGACGGCACCCAGCAGCTGCCACACCTCGCCCGAACGCTTCTGGATGGCAAGGGTCTTGAAGCCCATCTGCAGGCTGTTGAGCAGGGCCGCCATGGTGCTGGGGCCGGCCACGTTCACCTGATAGTCCCGCTGCAGCACCTCCAGCAGGCCCGCATTCACCACTTCGGCGTACAGGCCCTCGAAGGGCAGAAACAGGATGCCGAAGGCTGTGGTATACGGCGGCTCCACATACTTTTCGCGGATGTCCTTGGCCTCGCTGCGCAGCACCAGTTCCAGTGCATGGCGGGCGTTTTCCACGGCCTGCGCATCGCCGGATGCCTGCGCATCCTGCAGGTGGGCGTAGGTATCACCGGGGAACTTGGAGTCGATCGGCAGCCAGACACTGCCGCCGTCGGCACCCGGCATTTTGATAGCGTACTCCACCCGCTGGGCGCTGCCGGGGATGGTGGCCACATTGGTGTCGTACTGCTCTGGGGCCAGAATTTCTTCCAGAATGGCTCCCAGCTGGATCTCGCCCAGGATGCCGCGGGTCTTGACGCCCGACAGCACCTGTTTCAGGCCGCCCACATCGGCGGCAAGGCTCTGCATCTCACCCAGGCCCTTGTACACCTGTTCCAGCTGGGCGTTGACCGCCTTGAAGCTCTCGGTCACCCGCTTCTGCAGGGCATCCTGCAGCTGCTCGTCCACCGTGCAGCGGATCTCGTCCAGCTTCTGGGCATTCTGTGCCTGCAAGGCCGCCATGCTTTCGGCCAGCGTTTTGCGCATTTCTTCCAGCTTGCGAGCGTTGGAAGCTTCCAGCCCCTGCAGGCGCTGTTCCATGGTCTGCTGCTGCGCGGCCTGCCCGGCATTCAGGGTGCTGCTCATACCCTGCACAGCGGTCTGCAGCGTTTCGCTGATGCCGCGCATGGCGTCGTAGTTCTGCCGGGCCAGCTCGGCCTGCTTCTGGGCAAAGAGCTTCGACTGGGCGTCCAGCTGCTGACGCACCCACTCCTTGAGGGCTTCGTCGTCCTGCCGGGGTGCCGGTTTTCCGGATCGGTACAGCAGCAGTGCCTGCTGCAGGCAGATGGCCACCAGCAGAACCGTATACAAAAGCGAAAGAAATCCCATGAGATGTCTCCTTATAAAATCCAAGATCCGGGCCGTGCAGATGCAAAGCCCGGACCTTTTGCTTTTTACAGTGTCTCGTAGCGGCGCAGCGTCTGGCTCCACTGCAGCTGCTCGCCGTACAGGCCCACACCGTCGGCTTCCACCTCGCCCACCTGATTGTCACAGGGGTCGGCGCGGAAGGAGCACATGGGCGGGTCAAAGGGTGCGCAGAGGGCACGGTTGGCCACCATGCGCCCGGTGTCCAGATTGCCGAAGTAGTGCAGGCGCATCTTCTCATTCCCGGCGCGGGCCATGGAGGCACCGGCCGAGCAGTCGGCGTACATCCAGCCGTGGGGCGCGATGTAGAACGCGGCCCAGTCGTGGCAGCCCACCATCTCCCGCC
>OBLG01000624.1_pt1 | contig 36065 bp, 30 predicted proteins | sample 1517451 | NCBI WGS metagenome assembly OBLG01 (sample SAMN04571694, study PRJEB22368) | human gut metagenome | biome: human gut; material: stool | host: Homo sapiens | place: Luxembourg | collected 2012-06-29
CCGTAGCCGGCAAATTTGAAGCAGGTTGGAACAGAGAAGGCACAGCCACTCTGACGGCGCACTGATTCAAACCGACAGACAGACAACCCAAACAGCATAACAACACCCCCGAATCTCAAAAAGATTCGGGGGTTGTGCTTTTTGTCAAGAAAAAAGCAGTTACACAATTAAGTGCAACTGCTCTTTTGCATTAAGGGTCACAATTACGGGAATTTTTGTCAAAGAATAAATTATTATATCTTTCAGATTCATCTTCCTTTTACAGAAACGGGTTTTAAGTAAAAAAGACCACTATTACTATCAAACGATACAACCTCTGCAGTGATTCGTACATTCAAACCTACACTTACTGTATCTAAATTTGTGTTCAAATCATAATAATTTACATTTTCAAATTTAAAGCTTGGACCCACTTGATGATTAGGGTCATAATCGCCTGCGCTTACAAGATAATCAAATCTTGTTTTATATTTATCGTGTTTGGTACAATAATCTATTCTACCATCAAATTCGATAATTCTTCCGCTGTATTTGTATGCAAAATCCGAATACGATTGATCTATTTCAGCTTTATTGGATAGAATAGTTGCAAGATCAGGGCAATTATCTATTGTAAGATTTTCTACGGACGTATTTGGTTCCGATATACCGATTTGGTATGTATTATCTGTGCAGGAGGTTGTCTCAGAAGAGTTTTCCTTCTTGACCTCTGTCCCGGAAAGATGTTTTACATTGATGCCGGAACCGGAGCAAGAAATTTTGAGCTTAATTGTATCTTCTTTTGTGATTTCTACTTTAACCTCTCCATTAAGAGTATCATCCTCTGCACTTTCAAAGGAAATATTGTGCGTTCCGCGTTTGAGAACGACATCGAAGGTTTTGCTATCACCGTGTGCAATCGTTCCTTCAAAGTTGTCATCAATGCTCATTTTAACATCGTATTTGCTGAACATAAGATTTTCAACACATTCCACTTTGATAGTAACGTCAAATTCCGGCTCAGCGATGGAAATGTAGATTATATTGTTGCCTTTATAATCAACGGAAAGTTTGTAAGAATCTGCATTTTTTGCAGAGAATGTTTTATCTTCCTTTTGGGCATCTACAGTAAAGCCTTTCTCCTCGCAAGCCTTTACATAAGCATTGTAATCGTCAATAGTGGTGTTGCCGATATACACGGAAAAACTATCGTTATCATTGCTAAAAATTTTCCCGATTGTAGATTTCGGAATTGGAAGCAAACCGGCTATTTTGCTATCCGGCCAGGTTATTGCTTCCATTACCATCGGCGTTTCCAATTTAATGCTCATTTCTTTGTTATTGCCGTAATGACTCAGGCTCAATTTGTATCCCTCGGAATTGTATGCGCCGTATGACATGGAGTTCGATTCGGGATCAACCGTAAATCCTTTTGCTTTGCAGGCTTCGGTATAATCGTTATACTGCTTGTCAGAGATTTTGTTTATATCAACCCAAAGTTTTTCGGCAGTGTTTTCGTGAATTTCACCTTTATTTTTAGGCGGCTCGGGCAATTGCTCGCTTAAAATCATGTCGTCCCATTTGATCTTTTCCGATTTATTACCTGAAACTGAGACAGTAACCGCGATTGCGGCGATGACAACTATCACATAAAACCACCATCTTTTATAAATCGGTTTTTTCTTTTTATTGGTCGGCGTAGGTTCGGTAGGGTATGTACCGGGGGTTGGCGCCGCACTGCTCGGAGCGGGTGCTCCGCAGTGCTCGCAAAATTTACCGTTAAACTCTTTTCCGCATCTTGAACAAATCATTTTATGTCTCCTTTTTATAGTTTAGCTTGCTTTTTATTTAATTCCATTCTTATTCCTTTTTTATTTCTTTTATAAAACTGGCAAGAGCAAATACAGCTTTTTCGGATAGTTCGGGCAGCGTGTTTTCGTCGGAGCGCCGGACACCGAGCAGGTAATCCGTGCTGACATTAAGCAACATCGCTATGTCAACTATGTGCTGCAAATTTGGAACAATATCTCCACTTTCCCATCGTGAAACGGCCGTTCTTGAAACATCGACTGCCTCCGCGAGATTTTCCTGAGTGAATCCTGCAATCTCACGAGCAAGCCGAATTCGTTTTCCGATATCCGTTACAACCATTTTTTTACCTTTCCAAAAGCCTTGTCTTTTAAAATTCATAATTCATCCTCCTTTGTGTTTTGATTCACTCAAAAGAGGACTTGTAATTTTCGCGAATATAGCATTATTATATATTTTTTATTTTGGTATAAACAGCAACCGACGGTAAAATTTGTAAACCGTGAGTTACGCGGGAACTTTTTACTTGACAATAGCGGACCATAATGATATAATAATAGAAATTCTAATATTAGATAATTTGGAGGACGCTATGACTGCGATAAAAATGATAGCTGTTGGGAAGAAGCTGGCGAATATTTACAGCGAGCTTTCACAGCCTTTGTGCAAAAAGTACGGAATAAATCAATCATGCTTTGACGTTCTGATGTTCTGCGCGAACAATCCCGAGAATAATACGGCGAGGGACATTTGCGCTGTCAGGGGAATCAAGAGCGGAATTGCTTCCGTTGCGGTAGAAACGCTTATTCAAAAAGGATATTTAATCCGTACGGACGATATCTCGGACAGGCGAATCCGCCGTCTTGTGCCGACTGAATTTGCACAAAATATAATTTCCGACGGCAGGGTAATGCAGGAAAGATTTATTTCTACGCTGAAAAGCGGAATTTCCCCTGAGGAAGAGGAAATCTTTGAAAGAGTGAATGAAAAAATACTTGAGAACACAAATTTGTTCGATCGGGAGGAAGCATAATGCCTTTTAAAATTATAATCTGTATTATTGCGGGTATCGGGGCAGGCTTGGGCACCGGCTTTGCCGGAATGAGTGCCGCCGCAGTAATAAGCCCCATGCTTATCACATTTCTTGATATGGACTCTTACCTTGCCGTCGGAATTGCCTTGGCGAGCGATGTTCTTGCAAGTGCCGTTTCGGCTTATACTTACGGTAAAAATAAAAACCTTGATATCCGCAACGGTCTTATCATGATGTTTTCGGTGCTCTGTTTTACGCTTGTCGGCAGCTACGTTGCGAGCATTGTGCCGAAAACGACCATGGGTAGTTTTTCGGTGTTTATGACCCTTCTGCTCGGCATTAAATTCATCGTTAAACCCGTTGTTGCACCGAAAGCGAGATTGCAAAATGCCACTGCGAAGCAAAAGGCGATTCGCTCGGTGATTTGCGGCTCTATGGTTGGATTTATCTGCGGTTTTATCGGTGCAGGCGGCGGAATGATGATGCTTCTTGTTCTCACAACAGTGCTCGGCTATGAGCTTAAAACAGCCGTCGGCACAAGCGTATTCATTATGGCGGCAACAGCTCTGACAGGCTCTGTCAGCCACTTTGCGATAGGCGGTGCGCCCGATCCCGTGGCACTTATTACATGCGTAAGCAGCACCCTTGTCTTTGCTCTCATTGCGGCGCTGATCGCCAACAAGGTTTCGGCAAAAACGCTGAACCGTGCAACAGGTGTTGTTCTCGTTGTGCTCGGAGCGGCAATAATTATCGTAAACAGAATAAAATAAAGCAGAAACAGCGCCGTTACCTTTGACACGGCGCTGTTTACGTTGTATAATATGTATTATTATTACTGAATGGGGGCAATGATGTGTCCGATTATAAATATGAATTTCTCGGCTCGGGCATATATGTTGCCGTATCAAAGGAGCATACCTTCGGCACGGATGCTGTTCTGCTTGCCGATTTTGCTTCACCGAAGCGCAATGAAAAGGCGTGCGATCTCGGCACGGGCTGCGGAATAATTCCTATGCTCTGGTGCAGAAATAACTGCGCCAAAGAAATAACCGCAGTTGAATTGCAGGAGAGGGGATATTTACAGACCTGCGAATCTGTTCACAAAAGCTCGGTCGAAGAAAAGGTCACGCCGATAAAACATGATCTCAAGGACATAAAATCGGTTCTTTCTCATGCTTCAATGGATGTTGTTACAATGAACCCTCCGTATAAGGCGGCGGACAGCGGCATAAAAAGCGTTGCACCTGCCGAGCTTATAGCAAGGCATGAGGTAGAATGTAAGCTTGACGATATCTGTTCTGCGGCGGCATTTCTGCTGAATTTCGGCGGCAGACTTTGTATGTGCAACCGTCCGGAGAGACTCAGCGACACAATTTTTGCAATGAAAAACAACGGAATTGAGCCTAAGCGGCTTCGCCTTGTCACAAAAACGCCGTACACCCGTCCCTGGCTGTTTCTTATTGAGGGCAGGAAGGGAGGCAAGCCGTTCATGAATGTTGATCCGCTTTTGATAATGTACGGTGAGGACGGCGAGCTTTCAAAGGAAGTAACCGATATCTACGGTGAATATAAGGAGAACGTTAAATGAGTAAGTTATATGTTGTCGGAACTCCGATAGGCAATCTCGGTGATTTTTCGCCGCGTGCGGTTGAAACACTTGAAAAGGTTGACTTTATCGCCGCCGAAGATACAAGAGTGACACTTAAACTGCTCAATCATTTCGGAATAAAAAAGAGCATGATAAGTTATTTTGAACACAATAAAAAGGAACACGGCGAGCTTATCGTTCAGCGAATCCTTGCGGGTGAAAACGGTGCAATTGTGACCGACGCAGGTATGCCTGCTATTTCAGATCCGGGTGAGGATCTTGTACGCCTCTGCCATGACAGGGGCGTGGAGGTTGAATCCGTCCCCGGTCCGTGTGCTTTTTCGACTGCACTTGCGCTTTCCGGCTTTCCGTCCGGACGCTTCACCTTTGAGGGATTTCTCAGCGTGAACAAGCCGAGCCGCCGTGAGCATCTTCTCTCACTCGAGAAGGAGACAAGAACCATGCTTTTTTATGAAGCGCCGCACAAGCTGAGCGCAACGCTCCGTGACATGAACAAAATCTTCGGAAACCGTGAAATCGCAATAGTCCGTGAAATCACGAAAATTCACGAGGAGGTTATCCGAACAACACTTGACGAAGCCGTTGAGAAGTATGCCGACGGCAGCATCAAAGGAGAAATAGTTCTTGTCATCAAGGGCGTGGAATCCGAGAAAGCCGAAGATAAAATGACTCTCGATCAGGCTATAGAGTGCGCCCGTCACAGCGTTGAAAGCGGCATGAGTGTCAGCGAAGCTGCGAAACAGGCGGCAAAGCTGTCGGGGTATAAAAAAGGCGACATCTACAAAGCACTGATTTAGCGGATCTTTTTCCGTTATACAGTCCAAAGCCCTCTCGGCATATAAGAATATAGCCGTCGAGAACTTTGAACTGTCTAACGAAAAAATCTCTCGCTAAATAGATTGTACAGCACCCAAGCTGCAAAATGCACTGTGAACAATTTTAATTCAATCTAAAAACAAGTTTTGCTATAATGCAGCTCGCAAGGAGTTTGAACTGTCTAACGAAAAAATCTCTCGCTAAATAGATTGTACAGCACCCAAGCTGCAAAATGCACCGTGAACAATTTTAATTCAATCTAAAGACAGGTTTCGCTATAATGCAGCTCGCAAGGTGTTTTAACTTTCTAACAAAAAATCTCTCGCTAAATAGATTGTACAGCTCCCAAGCTGCAAAATGCACCGTGAACAATTTTAATTCAATCTAAAAACAGGTTTCGCTATAATGCAGCTCGCAAGAACTTTGAACTGTCTAACGAAAAAATCTCTCTCTAATAGATTGTACAGCACCCAAGCTGCAAAATGCACTGTGAACAATTTTAATTCAATCTAAAATAGGTTTCGCTATAATGTAACTTCAAAGTGTTTTGACTGTATAAAATATTTCAAAGCCGGTAATTTTTGCATAGCAAAGTTTATAAAAAACTACTTAAAAATATAATAGAAAGAAGGATTTTAAAAATGAGTATGTTCCAATACATTGCGCAGCACCCGTGGATAGGAGCTGTGCTTGTGATTTTGATTGCCCTGACAATTTTTGTTTGGTACAAGGCCATTGTTTCGGGCAAAAAGAGAAACGAAGAAAGAGAGCGCATTATCGCCGACCTTGAAAGAGAAAAGGCACTGAGAAACGAGTTCAGAAATCCCGACGAAACAACATTTCTTCCCGAAAAGGACGATTACAGGTTGATTGTAGGTATGTGTGCCAATATTCAAATGAAGCTTGAAAAGGCGTCGAACATGACTGAGGCTTTCATGGAGCTTTCCGACGTTAAAAAGAATGTTTACTGCCTCGGCTATGTTTTTGAGGACAGCAAGAACAAGCTCTCGGAATTCTTTCGTTCAAACGGTGAACCGCTTCTTTCTGCATCAAAGGCGGCGGTCAATGAGGCGATCGGCGGTGAATTCTCGGAAATATTCAATAAGGAATTCATAATGCTTGACGATAACGACGAGACTACGTCGGTTGATGACGAGCTTTTGGCAAAGTATGATGCAGAGTTTAAAAGCCTTATGGACGCTAAGGAAAATGAAATCTGCAAGTCGGCGGCGGATTATATCCGTGAGAACAAGGAAAAATTTTTGAAAAAAATCTGAAAAAATTTCTAATTACCTATTGACAAAGTAGGTAAATGGTGTTATTATATCACCAACATAAAGAAAACGACGTAAGAAACGGAGGAATTGGCAATGAGAAAGTCATTTAACGCTTGTTCAATGTGTAATGAGTGCTGTATGTGCGCTCTTGTTGTCATGCCGTCGGTTAAGTTTTGATTAAACTTATTCAGTCGAAACACCGGAAGGCTCCCAGGCTTTTCGGTTATTTTTTTAGGAAGTGATATTGTGAGATTTATTTACGGCAAAATGCTTAGAAATAACATCAGATTCGGACGATGTATGAGCTGATATTTTCTTTTATCTAAAACAAGTTTACGGTATTTAATATTTAGTTTTAAGGAGATAATTATTATGTCAAAGATTTATACATCAGCAGATCAGCTTATCGGAAAAACCCCACTTCTTGAACTCACACATATTGAAAAGAAATACGGACTCAAGGCAAAGATTCTTGCAAAGCTTGAGTATTTTAACCCGGCAGGATCGGTCAAGGACAGAATCGCAAAGAAGATGATTGACGACGCTGAGGCTGCGGGCAAGCTTAAGGAAGGCTCGGTAATCATTGAACCTACCAGCGGCAACACGGGTATCGGTCTTGCGGCTGTTGCGGCGGCAAGAGGATACAGAATTATCATTGTAATGCCCGAAACGATGTCAGAGGAACGCCGCAGACTTATCAAGGCATACGGCGCAGAGCTTGTTCTGACAGAGGGCGCAAAGGGCATGAAAGGCGCAATCGCTAAGGCCGATGAGCTTGCAAAAGAATATCCGAACAGCTTCATCCCGGGTCAGTTCGTCAATCCCTCGAACCCGAATGCTCACTATGAGACCACAGGTCCCGAAATCTTTGAGGACACCGACGGAGAGGTTGATATCTTTGTCGCAGGCGTAGGCACCGGCGGAACCGTTACAGGTGTTGGTAAATATCTCAAGGAGAAGAAGCCCGAGGTCAAGGTTGTTGCCGTTGAGCCGCTTTCATCACCGGTTCTTTCACAGGGCGTTTCAGGCTCACATAAGATTCAGGGTATCGGTGCAGGCTTTGTTCCCGATGTTCTTGACACAAAAATTTATGATGAGATTATCCCCGTATCAAATGAGGATGCATTCGCAACAGGCAAGATTATCGGCAGTGAGGGTGTGCTTGTAGGTATCTCAGCAGGTGCAGCCGTATATGCGGCAATCGAGCTTGCAAAGCGTGAGGAGAACGAGGGCAAGACCATCGTTGCACTGCTTCCGGACACAGGCGACAGATATCTCTCAACTGCACTTTTTGAATAATATTACGAGGTTGTTAAAATGATTTCAACAAGAGGAAGATATGCACTAAGGGTTATGATTGACCTTGCAGAGCACAAGGACGAGGGATATATCCCGATGAAGGATGTTGTTGCAAGGCAGGGTATCTCAAAAAAATACATGGAGCAGATCATGCCTTCGCTCGTCAGGAACGGTTTTGTTGAAGGCGTTCACGGCAAGGGCGGCGGATATAAGCTGACAAGATCTCCGAGCGAATACACGGCAGGGGAGATACTCCGTGCCGCAGAGGGCGACCTCGCTCCCGTTGCATGCCTTTCGTGTAATGCAGAGGAATGTCCGAGAAAAAAGGACTGCAAAACTCTGCCTCTTTGGGAGAAATTTAACGACATGACAAATGAGTATTTTGACTCGGTCACACTTGAAAGTATGCTGTAATAGAATATAGATAAAAAGGCCTCTCAGTTTTGGGAGGTCTTTTTTTGCAGAATTGCCAAACATTTGTACGAAAAGTGAGGCTCAAACTCTTTCTTTTTTAAAATTGTTATGTTATAATAAAACGGTACGATTATAATAAGGGCAGGAGGCTTGGCAATGGATCATTTTGAACTTGTTTCACCTTTCGAACCGATGGGCGATCAACCGCAGGCAATTGAAGAATTGACGGACGGACTTAACAAAGGATATATGGAGCAAACGCTTCTCGGCGCAACGGGATCGGGTAAGACCTTCACCATGGCGAAGGTTATTGAAAAGGTAAACAGACCGACTCTTGTGCTGGCTCATAACAAGACCCTTGCCGCTCAGCTCTGCTCAGAATTCAAGGAGTTTTTTCCGAAGAATGCAGTTGAGTATTTTGTTTCTTATTACGACTATTATCAGCCCGAGGCGTATATCCCGACGACGGATACCTATATTGAAAAGGACTCGGCGATAAATGACGAGATAGACAAGCTTCGCCACTCTGCTACCTCGGCGCTTTCCGAGCGCAGGGACGTTATCATTGTTGCCAGCGTTTCTTGCATTTACTCCCTCGGCGACCCGATTGATTACCGAAGCATGGTTATTTCGCTGAGAACGGGTATGGAGAAGAACCGTGATGATCTTATAAAAAAACTGATTGAAATTCAATACGAGCGTAACGACATCAGCTTCACCCGTAACAAATTCAGGGTCAAGGGTGACGTTGTTGAGATATTCCCTGTTTATTCTAATGAAAATGCTTTTAGAATTGAGTTTTTCGGAGATGAAATCGACCGTATAAGTGAGATAAACGCCCTGACGGGTCAGGTGAAAAACGTGCTTTCTCATGTTGCGATTTATCCCGCTTCGCATTACGTTGTTTCGCCCGAGAAGATGGAAAAGGCGATAACTCAGATCTATTCCGAGATGGAGGAGCAGGTCAAGGTCTTTCAGTCCGAGGGTAAGCTGATTGAAGCTCAGCGTATTAAGCAGAGAACGGAATACGATATTGAAATGCTTCGTGAAACGGGCTTTTGTAAGGGTATCGAAAACTATTCTGCAATAATGTCCGGCAGAAAACCGGGTGAACCTCCGTTCACATTGCTTGATTATTTCCCGGACGATTTTATTCTTTTTGTCGACGAATCTCATGTTACGCTGCCACAGGTCAGGGGCATGTACGGCGGCGACAGATCAAGAAAGGACAGCCTTATCAATTTCGGATTTCGGCTTCCTTCTGCTTACGACAACAGACCGCTGACCTTTGACGAATTCTATAATAAAATCGGGCAGAAGATTTTTGTAAGCGCAACTCCGGGAGAGTTCGAAAGACAAAAGAGCGTGCAGATTGCCGAGCAGGTTATCAGACCTACGGGCTTGCTCGATCCCGAGATTTCCGTGCGCCCGACCGACGGCCAAATTGACGACCTCATATCTGAAATTAACATGAGAATAGAAAATGGCGAGCGTGTGCTTGTTACGACGCTCACCAAGAAAATGGCTGAGGATTTGACGGATTACATTGAAAACCTCGGCATCAGGGTGCGCTATATGCACTATGATGTCGATACGATAGAGCGAATGAAGATTATTCGTGATCTGCGACTGGGCGAGTTTGATGTGCTTGTCGGAATCAACCTTTTGAGAGAGGGTCTTGATATTCCCGAGGTGTCGCTTGTTGCGATACTTGACGCGGATAAGGAAGGATTTTTGAGGAGCGAAACCTCGTTGATTCAGACGATAGGCAGAGCCGCAAGAAATGCAAACGGAAAGGTTATTATGTACGGCGATGTTGTAACAAACTCGATGGAACGCGCAATCAAGGAGACTATGCGTCGACGTGAAAAGCAGGAAAAATATAATAAAGAACACGGAATTGTGCCTAAGACCATTAAAAAGGACGTAAGAGACATTCTTGAAATCTCGTCGTCAAAGAACGAAAAATCTCATAAGCGCATGAGCCGTGCCGAGAAGGAACAGATGATTAAACAGCTCACCGCCGAGATGAAAGCGGCGGCGAAGATACTTGAATTTGAACATGCGGCATATCTGCGTGACCGCATAAACAAGTTGAGAGAGGAAAAGTAATGCGACAGAATAAATTGATAGTAAAGGGTGCGTGCGAGCACAACCTGAAAAATGTTGACGTTGAAATTCCGAGGGACAAGCTTGTGGTTTTTACAGGGCTTTCGGGCTCGGGCAAATCTTCGCTTGCCTTTGACACGATTTATGCCGAGGGTCAGCGCCGCTATGTTGAATCGCTCTCGTCATATGCGAGGCAGTTCCTCGGACAGATGGAGAAACCTAAGGTTGACTACATTGAGGGACTTTCGCCTGCGATCTCGATTGACCAGAAAACAACATCAAAAAATCCGCGCTCCACGGTCGGAACGGTTACGGAAATATATGATTATCTGAGACTGCTCTATGCGAGGGTCGGTATACCTCACTGCCCCGTCTGCGGAAGAGAGATTTCCCGTCAGAGCGTGGATACAATCGTTGACAGAATCATGGAGCTTGAATCGGGCACAAAAATCCAAATACTTTCTCCGATCGTCAGCGGCAGAAAAGGTGAGTATGTCAAGGAGCTTGACGGTGTTCGCAAGAGCGGCTTTGTGAGAGTGAGAATTGACGGAATAACGTATGACCTTTCGGAGCAGATAAAGCTTGAGAAAAACAAAAAACATAATATTGAGGTTATTGTTGACCGACTTGTTATAAAGGACGAGATAAGAAGCCGTCTTTCCGATTCCGTTGAGACGGCGGCAGGCCTTTCAAAGGGGCTTATTATAATTGACGTTATCGGCGGCGAGGAGATTATGTTCTCTCAGAACTATGCCTGCCCTGAGCACGGTGTCAGCGTTGAGGAGCTTAATCCGAGAATGTTCAGCTTTAACAACCCGTTCGGTGCCTGCCAAAAGTGCAGCGGTCTGGGAATTTTTATGAAGGTTAGCGAAAAGCTTGTTGTGCCTGATCCGAAGCTTTCGATTCGTCAGGGCGCTATCAAGGCTTCGGGCTGGTCGGCTACCGACGGCGGAACAATTGCAATGATGTACTTTGAAGCATTGTCTAAGGAATATAATTTTTCGCTCGATGTTCCGTATAAGGATTTGCCCGAAAAGGCAAAAAAGGTTATTATGTACGGCACTGACGGTAAAAAAATAAAGATGCAGCGCAGGAGCGTTTACGGCGAAGGCACCTACATGAAGGACTTTGAGGGCATTATCAACAATATTGAACGCCGCTATGCCGAAACGACAAGCGAGTATTCACGCAACGAGATAGAGCAGCTTATGACAGCGGTTGAGTGCCCCGAGTGCGGCGGTGCAAGACTGAAAAAAGAAAGTCTTTTTGTCACTGTCGGCGGAATAAATATTTACGAATTTTGCAGCAAGTCAATCAAAGAGGCACTTGCATTTCTTGATGAATTGAAGCTTTCAAAGAGAGATATGATGATTGCCGATGCGATTATCAAGGAAATTAAAAGCCGAATGAAATTTCTTGCCAGCGTAGGCCTTGATTATCTTACGCTGACGAGAAGCTCCGGAACACTTTCCGGCGGTGAAAGTCAGCGCATCAGGCTTGCGACACAGATAGGATCGTCACTTATGGGCGTTCTTTATATCCTCGATGAGCCGAGCATAGGACTGCATCAGAAGGATAACAATAAACTGCTGAACACACTCAAGGAGCTTCGTGACCTCGGCAACACGCTGATAGTTGTTGAACATGATGAGGAAACAATGCTTTCGGCGGATTACATTGTCGATGTCGGACCCGGTGCTGGAATTCACGGCGGCGAGATAGTCTGTGCGGGTACGCCGCAGGATATAATGAACTGTGAGAAGTCGATAACGGGTCAGTATCTCAGCGGAAGAAAGAAAATTCCCGTGCCGCAGAAAAGACGAAAGGGTAACGGAAAGTTCCTTGAAGTCAGGGGCGCCGCAGAAAATAATCTTAATAATATAAATGTTAAAATTCCGCTCGGCGAATTTGTTTGTGTAACGGGCGTTTCGGGCTCGGGCAAGTCCTCGCTTGTAAACGAAATTATCTATAAACGTCTTGCCGAGGAGCTGAACGGCGCAAAGCGCTTCCCCGGCAAGCATAAGGAAATGCTCGGCATTGAAAACCTGGACAAGGTCATTGACATTGACCAATCGCCGATAGGCAGAACGCCACGCTCGAATCCGGCGACATACACAGGCGTTTTTAACGATATCCGCGAGCTTTTCGCAATGACCTCTGACGCAAAGAGCAGGGGATACACGGCAAGCAGATTTTCGTTCAACGTCAAGGGCGGACGCTGTGAGACCTGTCAGGGCGACGGAATCATGAAGATTGAAATGCACTTTCTGCCCGATATTTTTGTTCCGTGCGAGGTTTGCCATGGAGCAAGATATAACCGTGAAACGCTTGAGGTCAAGTATAAGGGTAAGAATATTTATGATGTGCTTGAAATGACGGTTGAGGAGGCGGTGAACTTTTTCTCCGCAGTGCCGAAAATTCATAAAAAGCTTTTGACCTTGTTTGAGGTCGGTCTCGGATATGTGAAGCTCGGACAGTCTGCGACGACGCTTTCGGGCGGCGAGGCACAGCGAGTTAAGCTTGCAACCGAGCTTGCAAAGCCTGCAACAGGCAGGACGATTTATATCCTTGACGAGCCGACGACGGGACTTCACACCGCCGATGTTCACAGGCTTATTGAGGTTTTGCAGAAGCTTGTTGACAAGGGCAATACGGTACTTGTAATAGAGCATAATCTTGATATTATTAAAACGGCGGATCATGTTATTGATCTCGGCCCCGACGGCGGCGACAAGGGCGGCAATATTATTGCCGTAGGAACTCCCGAAGAGGTTGCGGCTGTCGAAGGCTCATATACGGGTCAATATCTTAAAAAAGTATTATAAATTGTATAAAATCGAAACACACCCCAAAAGTATGATGCTTTTGAGGTGTGCTTTTTTATCCGAAAAGATTGATTACTATGAGCGAACCTATTCCGAGAATCAGTCCGCAAACACTGCGAACGGTGAGCTTTTCTTTGAAGAAAATTGCCGCCGTAATCGCCGTTATTATCGTTGCTCCGCCGTCGTTTATCGGGAACATGATTGCCGAGGGAACATTGCGTCCCGCAAGCGTTGCAAGCTGATTGATGGCAAGCAGAATGATTGACGAAATTGTACCGTACAAAAAAACAGGCTTTGGAACTGCCGCAATTTTGGCTCTGCCGCTCTGACTGAGAAGCGACGGAACAAGACCGATAAACATTCCTATTCCGATAAGACCGAATGTCAAAAATGAGAAGATTGAAACACTGGTGTCGGGCAGATATTTCGAAAACATCTTTTGAGCGAGCATGACCGAACCGTTGGAAAGCATACTTCCGATTAGAAGAAGCAGTGTTCTCGGCGTAAAGCTGCCTGTCTGCTCTTTTGAATAACCGATTAAAAGCCATCCGGAAAAAATGAGCAGTGCGATTCCGATAAACTGCATAGGCTTCATAGGCTCGTTAAACATGAAAATTCCTGCAATACACGGGAGAAGAAGTCCTGCCGAGCCGGCCATTGCGGCGAGAACCATTACGCCGCTTTTGAGCGCCTCGATGCTGCAGAACAGGCTGACGGCGAGCGAAACGGCGCCGAGAGCGGAAATTCCGACGGCAGGAAGACTGAAGCCCGACATTCCGTCAAACAGAAGCATTACAAAGGCAATTAGCCCTGCCAAAGTGTAACTGTATGTTCCGTACAGAAAGTATGATTGCGAGTTTGTAACAAGACCGCTTGTCTTTTTGCTTGAAAAATTCTGAGGAACTCTCAAAAGGAGAATTATTATAAGAAAAATATAGTCTTTCATTTATCTGATTACCACCACCGTGTTCGGCTGCATGGTCAATCTGAATGAGCCGCAATCCGGAGCAATTGTTTCACAAGCTGTCATATCGTGAGTGCTGTCGAGCAAATACACCGTGCGAAGAACGTCGCCCGAAAGCTCAACGGTGAATGTGCGAGGCAAGGCTTCGTCGTCATCCGAGTAATAGGTTATCATCGTGACGCTTGCACCGTCTTTAACGGCGGATACGGCATAGATGTCGGGAATGTCACATGATGTTTCACATTCGCCGTCGCTTGAAAGCATTTCTCCCCAGATTTTCAGCGGATAGTAACCCTTGCGCACTTCCAATGTGCCGGGTCTGAAAAGGCCGTTCATTGTTGAGTTGATCCTCGCATCGTAATACATCAGCATATCAAGCCTTTCATGCTGGCAGGCTGTTGCAACGGCGGCGATAAATGCCGCTCCTTTTATTGAAAGCTCGGTTGCCAGGCTTTTTTTCCATCCTTCGCCGCTCCAACCGCAGACATAGTTCCATTCGTTGAGTATGCTCTCACTTTCGCTGTAGCCGTATCTGTCGAGCAAGGCTCTGTGCAGACGGGTATCTTTTATAAAATCCTCAACCTTTGAAGAGTAGCAATGCCACGAATAGAAATCCATCGGCACATTACGCTTCTTCATCTCTTCAAAGAAAGGAATTAGCCAGTCTGCATTGTAGCGACACACGGCAGGACCGCCGATTTTGATCTCGGGAAAGCAGGATTTAAGATGTTTCGCCGTGATTTCAAAGAGGTCGAAAAACTCCTCGGGAGTGCCCGTCCAGCATTTATTGTTGAAATCAGGCTCGTTCCAGATTTCCCAGTAAACAATGCCTCTGTGATGACCGTTTGCCCAGCCCTCGTTCATGTGGCGGATAATATGCTCACAGATGACCGCCCATTTCTTGAAATCCTTCGGCGGCATGATTCCGTAATGCTTCGGCCAATGCTCGATCTTGTTGCCGAGACGGTAAAACACCCGGGCGCCCGAGCGCGCGATATTGTCAAGATACATATCCGTCAGCGTGAAATCGTAGGACTCGGGGGAGTAAGGATCTGCATCAAAGTCCGTGAATATATTTATTATGTCAACCGTGTGCTCCCCGCCGTAGTCGTAGCAGATAGAGGAATCGTGAGTTCTGGCATAGGGTATGTTAGCTTCCTTAAAATAGGGCAGATTGGTCAGATTCTGATCCGCATTTTCGGTGTACACAGGGCCGTTGTTGACGGCGTTCATAGGCTTTATTTTGCCGATTATTTTATCGGGATTTACAAAAAGCTTCATTTAATCATTCCTTAATTATAATGTGTATTATTTGCGGCGAAAAGTCACAAGTGAATTTTAAACATATTTTTGTTTGTTGTCAATACTTTTTGATTGAGAAAAGAGTTATTTCCGGCTTTGTAACAATTTGTAATATTATTTAAGCTTTTTGTGCAATATTTTTTCTTGACATTTGGAAATTGTATTGTATAATAAAGTTACAAAAGTGGAGTGAATTTACACATAAAACCCACGAAGTGGAAGAATTTTTCGAAAAGGAGGCAACTTTTATGCAGTTCAACGGCTATTATGACCGTACTCTTGACGCAAAAAAAAGAATAGTTATGCCTCCGAAAATCAGAGATATGATCGGCAGCAAGGAGTTTGTTGTCTTTGCCAAGCCCGGCGAGCAGTTCCTCAGAATTTACAGAGAGGAGCAGTGGGAGGAAATTACCAACGAGCTTTTGTTCGTCAATGACGGGGTTGACAGGACTAAGCTTCAGAGAACTATTTTTCTCAACAGCGAGAATTGCGAGATGGATTCGCAGAGCCGCGTTGTTCTGCCGGCAAGGTTTATCGAAAAAGCAGGTATTGTCCGTGATATCGTTATCATCGGTGTCGGTCAGAGAGCCGAGATTTGGGCGAAGGATCGCTTCGACGCAATGATGAGAGAGGATGACGAGCCTGCCGACTTCGTTGTTCCGTTCTGATGAGCGAATTCAAGCATATCCCCGTATTATTCAATGAAACGATAGACGCTCTCAATGTTCGCCCGGACGGGATTTACGTTGATTGCACCGCAGGCGGCGGAGGACATTGCGCCGCAGTTGCCGAAAGACTGACGACGGGCAGGATCATTGCGATCGACCAGGACCCCGAAGCTGTCGCGAATTTGCAGGAGCGTTTTAAAAATAACGGCAGAGTGACGATTGTTCACGACAATTTCGTTAATATATCGTCGATACTCGAGAATCTCGGAATAGACGGCGTGGACGGAATTATGGCGGATCTCGGAGTCAGCTCGCATCAGCTTGATACCGACGAACGCGGATTCTCATTTCACAAGGATGCACCGCTGGACATGAGAATGAGCATGGAGGGCATGAGCGCCGCAGATCTTGTGAACACCGCCTCACAAAGCGAATTGCAAAAAATCATTTACACCTACGGTGAGGAAAAATTTGCTCCGTCGATTGCAAGGAATATCGTCAAGGCGAGGGAGAAGAAGCCGATTGAAACGACCTTTGAACTTGTTGATATCATTAAGGCTTCGATGCCTATGAAAGCCAAGCGTGACGGACACCCGGCACGAAAGACGTTTCAGGCGCTGAGAATCGAGGTAAACGGCGAGCTTGAAAAGCTTGAACGTGCGCTTGATGATATGTTTGAGGCACTCAACCCCTCGGGCAGGATAGCGATAATCACATTCCATTCGCTTGAGGACAGGATAGTTAAAAAGAAGTTCAATAAATTCTGTGAGGGCTGCATTTGTCCGCCCGAATTTCCCGTTTGCGTCTGCGGCAGAAAGCCGAGAGGTAAGCTCCCGTTCAAGTCGAAGGCACCGACGGAGAACGAGGTTGGGGAGAATTTCAGAGCACACAGTGCAAGACTCAGAGCAATAGAAAAGATATAAAACAAAAATAAGAAAGATTAAATTAAAATGACGTTAAATTTTGAAAGGAGCTGACGGATATGGCTAATCGTAATGACGGCTTGGCCCTTGACCTCGACTTGTTCGATAATACAAAAAACGGATACGTTCCCGTTGAACGCAAAAAGAAAAAACTTGAAATCCCGACAGTAATCAATCCGAAGCCGATCAGCTTTGAACAGGCAAAGACAGAGGTAAGAGCCAGCAGGATCGCTGCACTCAGAGCAGGAATTATTGCCATTGCCGCATTGCTTATACTCGGCTCGCTTATCTACAGCAGAGTAATGCTGACAAATTATCAGAGCGAGCTTGCCGACGAGAGAACGGCTCTCAAAACCGCACAGAGCGAAAATGTACGCTTGCAGATGCAGTTCAACTCTCTTATGTCGATGGATAAAATTGAGGAATATGCTCAGACAAAGCTCGGCATGGTTAAGCGTGAAAGCTATCAGGTAAGATATTTTGATATGTCAGAGGATGATAACAACACAAAGTCAGCTCAGAAGGATACGAATCAATGAATATAAAAACGATATCAGACATATTTATAATATGAACGGTGAGGGCGGATTTTTTATCCGCCCTTAGAGTGATTTTAAGGGTACAGCGCAAAAATGAAGAGCGAAAGGATGATAGGGTTGCAAAGAGGCACAAACGGTTTTCTCAGACCTAAAAAAATAATAATGAAAAATCTCCAAAAGAGAACAATGCGCCTGCTTGCGATAATCATTATTCTCGGATTCGGTGCCACAATATTCGGCATGGCGTATACTCAGCTTTACAAGGGAGATTTCTTCAAAACAAAGGCGGAGACTCAGCAGCTCAGCGATACGGCGATAACCGCACAAAGGGGAATAATTTATGACGCTAATATGTCGGTTCTTGCCCAGAGTGCCTCGGCTTGGAAGATTTCTCTCAACGCGACCGCTTTTGCCGATATTCCGGCTCAGGCGCAGGAGCAGGTGTATTCGACCCTTTCGAGCGTTCTCGGCGTTTCGAGAAAATATCTTGAAGATAAGGCGTCATATAAGCAATACAACAGCGTAAGCATCAAAACCAAGGTGGAAAAAGAAGCAAAGGATAAGCTGGAAGCCTTTATAAAGGGCACTTTCCTTGACAAGGACAATCAGGAGCAAAGCTTCGGCTCTATCGTTATGATTGACGAGGACGTTAAGCGTTACTATCCCTATTCGACGCTTGCCTCGCAAATTCTCGGCTTCACGGGAACGGATAATAACGGTCTTTCCGGAATCGAGGAATACTACAACAGCACACTGACGGGCGTTGACGGCAGAGTGATTTCGGCAAGGAGCAATTCCTCCGTTGCACAGGATATTGAGTATAAGTCCGTTTATGAGGCAAAGCAGGGAACGAGCCTTGTCCTGACAATAGACGAAACGATACAAAGATATCTCGAAAATGCGCTTTCCTCCTGCTATGAAACAAGCAAGGCGGCGAGCTGCACGGGCATTGTTATGGACGTTAAAACCGGTGCTATTCTTGCAATGTCCTCCAAGGGCGACTATGACCCGAACGACCCGTACACGGTTTATGACAAAAGAACGGTTGAGTCGCTCAATAAAATTACCGATACCGCAGAAAAGGACGAGGCGGAGAAAAACGCAATGTACGCTCAGTGGAACAACAGAGCGCTTACGGATACATATGAGCCCGGCTCGGTTTTCAAGGTAATAACCATGGCTGCCGGACTTGAGGAGAACGCCGTTAAATATGACGAAAAGTTCACTTGCACAGGCTCAATATCCGTTGCAGACAGAATCTATTCATGCCATAACACGGCAGGTCACGGAACCCAGACTCTTACCGAGGGTCTTATGAATTCCTGTAACCCCTATTTCATCACCATCGGTCAGCGACTCGGCGTTGATACCTTCTATAAATATTTTGAAGCCTTCGGATTTACCGAAAAAACAGGAATCGACCTTCCGGGTGAAACCGCACCGAAGGCAGGCGTAACCTACTTTGAAAAGGACAAAATGACAAAGGTAAACCTTGCCAGCTCATCGTTCGGTCAGTCCTTCCAGATCACGCCGATACAGATGATAACGGCAGTCAATGCCATCGCAAACGACGGCAAGCTTATGCAGCCGTATGTTGTCAGCAAGACTCTTGACAGCGAGGGCAATGTTGTTTCTCAGACACAGCCGATTGAAAAGAGACAGGTCATTTCCGAATCAACATCGGAAAAAATCATGGCTTCAATGGAGCAGGTCGCTCTCAACGGAACGGCGAGAAATGCCTATGTTGCGGGCTACAGAGTCGGCGGCAAGACAGGTACTTCCGACAAGCTGAACAAACCGGGCGAGGTTGCGGCGTCCTTTGTTGGGGTGGCACCGTCAAACGATCCTCAGGTAACCGTGCTTATCGTTGTAGATGAGCCCGAGGGAGCAACGGGCGGCGGAGCGGTTGCGGCTCCGGTTGCAGGCGAGGTTATCGAAAATACGCTCACTTATCTCAATATTGAGCGTCAGTACAACGATTCCGAGAAGGCTTTGCTTGACGTCCAGGTTCCGAGCGTTACGGGCAAGGCTGTCGGCGAGGCTCAGTCCTCTCTTGAGGATAATAAGTTCAGCGTTCGTGTCGTCGGTGACGGTGACAAGGTTCTTTCGCAGATGCCGGCTTCGGGACAGTATATTCCGCAGGGCGGAGTTGTTGTTCTCTATACCGACGAGCAGAAGAAAAAGCTGAAAACGGTTGTCCCCGATTTCACGGGAATGACGATAACGGAAGCTAATTATGCCGCAATCAATGCGGGTATAAATATTAAAGTATCCGGAAATTCTCTGTCCGATGAGAGTATGACGGCTTACCGTCAAAGCTCGCTGAAAAATTCGGAAATAGAATACGGCTCTACCGTAACGGTATATTTCAGAACAACATCGGGAGTTTCGGATCATTAAGGCAATACAGCATGTCAGTTTTTTGAACGGAGGTAACTATGAAGCTGCAGGAATTGCTTGACGGAATTGAAATAAAAAACGGTTACACCCTTAATCCTGAAATCGCTAACGTGACCGACGATTCAAGAAAGGTAAGGAATTCAAGCGCTTTTGTTTGTATAAAGGGAAACAAAAATGACGGACACGACTATGCACGCAGGGCTGTCGAAAGAGGAGCCGCAGTTGTAATATGTGAGCGTGACATGGGAATAAAAAACAGCATAATCGTTAATGATACGAGAGAGGCTTACGCACTCATGTGTGCCAATTATTACGGCAACTGTCACAGAAAGCTCAAAATGATAGGCGTAACGGGCACAAACGGCAAGACAACAACAGCCTTTATTATAAAAAAGATTCTTGAAGAGAACGGCTACAAGGTCGGCGTTGTCGGCACTGTCGGAGTTGCAATAGGCAACGAAAAATATCCTGCCGATTATACGACGCCCGATCCGTCGGTGCTTCACAGATATTTATATATGATGAAGATGGCAGGCTGTGATGTTTGCATAATGGAGGCCTCGTCACAGGCTTTGGTTCAAAAAAGACTTTACGGAATAAGTTTTGATATCGGAGTTTATACGAATCTTTCACGTGAGCATCTCGACTATCATAAATCTATGGAAAGCTATGCCGAAGCAAAGGCGATATTGATGCAAAGCAGTGATATTTGCGTTATAAATGCGGACGATGAATATGCGCCGTTTATGAAAAAGAATGCAAGGAATAAAACTGTAACATATGCAATTGACACAGACGCTGATGTTATGGCAGAAAAAGTCAGGCTTCACCATGACGGGGTTGAGTATAAGCTCACGTCAAAAAGCGGAAGCTATGATATAGTATATAATGTTATAGGCAAATTCTCGGTTTACAATTCTCTTGCGGCTCTGACGGTCGGCATGGTGATGAACGTCAGCATGAAAAGGGCGGTCAAGGCAGTCGCCGATATGAAAACGGTCAGAGGAAGAATCGAGAAGATAAAGAATGACAGGAAAATCAATATACTTATTGATTTCGCACATACACCGGATTCTCTTGAAAATGTTCTTAAAACGGTCAGGGAAGTATATGACAAAAGACTGATAACCGTATTCGGCTGCGGCGGAGACAGAGACAAGACCAAAAGACCGATAATGGGCAAAATTGCCTGCAAATATTCGGATAAGGTTTTTGTTACATCGGATAATCCGAGAACCGAGAATCCCGATTCGATAATTAACGATATTGTCTGCGGACTCGATAAAAACTCCTATGTCTGCATTACCGACCGAACACAGGCAATAAGAGAGGCTCTCGTTGAAGCAAAACCCGGGGACACGGTTCTTATTGCGGGAAAGGGCCATGAAAAGTATCAGATTTTCGGGACGGAGAAGATACACTATGACGAACGTGAAATCGTGAAGCAAATACTTGATAACGGAGCGAATTTTGAAAAATGAAAAAGCTTACTTTAAAAGAAATTGCCGAGCACATCGGCGGAACATTTAATATTGATGCGGAATTTACAGAGGTTTGTATAGACTCAAGACTTTGTAAGCCCGGCTGTCTTTATATCGCAATCAAGGGCGAAAACTTTGACGGCCACGATTTCACCGCTTCCGCTTTCGCAAACGGTGCTTCGGCGGCAATCGTTCATCACGATGTTGACGCAGACGGACCCATGCTCAGAGTTGAGGATACCCACAAGGCTCTTATGGCGCTCGCTCATTGGTACAGAACGACATTTGATATCCCCGTTGTCGGTCTGACAGGCAGCGTCGGCAAAACGACCACAAAGGAAATGACATGGTTTGTGCTCAACGAGAAGTTTAATGCGCTTAAGACAGAGGGCAACCTGAATAATAACATCGGTCTGCCGAGAACGCTTCTTAGAATGGATGAGGACACTCAGGCAGCAGTTATCGAGATGGGCATGAGCAACAGGGGAGAGATCTCCGAGCTTTCTCTCATTGCCGAGCCGACAATTGCAATAATCAGCAATATAGGTGTTTCTCATATGGAGAACCTCGGCTCAAGAGAGAATATCCTCAAGGCGAAGCTTGAAATTCTTGACGGACTCCGTGAAAACTGTCCTATTCTTCTCAACGGTGACGACCCTTATCTTGCGGGTGCGGTTATTGAGAATCATCCTGTAATTTACTACGGAATCGACGATAAAACCTGTGATTTCAGAGCAGTTAACATTGAACAGTGCGATGAAAGCACTGAATTTGATATAGTTTATGACGGCAAAAATCAGCATGTCGTTATTCCGACTATCGGCAGACATAATGTATATAACGCTCTTGCCGCTTTCGGAACGGGTGTGCAGCTCGGCGTCACCGCCGAGGAGGCTGTCAAAGGACTTGCAAAGTACACTCCATCCGGCATGAGACAGCGTATGAAGACTCTTAACGGAATAAAGTTCATTGAGGACTGCTACAATGCAAGCCCCGATTCGCAAAGAGCGGCTTTGAAAATGCTCTCTGAGATGAAAGCGGAAAGAAAAATTGCGGTTCTCGGCGATATGCTGGAGCTTGGCACAATAAGTGAGGAATCGCACAGAAATGCAGGTCTGCTCGCGGCAAAAGCAAAGGTTGATGTTTTTATGACCTACGGCGAAAGGTCGCTTGCCTCGGCAGAAAAGGCGAGGGAGTGCGGTGTCCGTGAGGTATATGGCTTCACGGATAAGAAGGCGCTTGCCGACAAGCTTTTTGAAACGCTTAAGCCCGGCGACGCGGTTCTTTTCAAGGCGAGCCGCGGCATGGCGCTTGAGGATGTTATAAACGACCTTTACGGCAGAATAAAATAATTCAAAGGGTTGAAAGGACACGGGTGAAACAAATGAACAGCTATCTTGCACTTATACTCAGCGCGGTCGGCGCATTCGCTATAACCGCACTGCTCGGCTATGTGATTATTCCATGGCTTCATAAGCTCAAATTCGGTCAGACGATTCTCGATATCGGGCCGAAATGGCACAAGAAAAAGCAGGGCACACCGACAATGGGCGGACTGATGTTTATAATAGGAATATTTTGCTCCGCAGCAGTTGTGCTTGTTTGTTATTCGATGACAGTCAGCAGAGCGGGACTTGACTCAAGCGAAAAGACGAAGCTTTGGGCAGGACTTATTATGGCGCTGATGTTCGGCGCAGTCGGTTTTGCCGACGACTACATAAAGGTAGTAAAAAAACGCAATCTCGGTCTTTCGATTATCCAGAAAACTGTTTTTCAGCTCATAATCTGCGCCGCTTATCTTACAAGCCTCTATCTGGCGATGGATAAGGATCCGTATATGTTCATTCCGTTTGTCGGCAATGTTTCGCTCGGCATTTGGTTCTGGATCCTCGGCGTTTGCGTGCTCTACGGCGCAATAAATGCGGTCAACTTCACCGATGGAATTGACGGACTTTGCTCGTCAGTTACAGCTACGGCGGCAATCAGCTTTATCATTATGGCTGTTGTTCACAAGGCCTTTGGAATCGGCATAGTTTCCGCCGCTCTTCTCGGCGGCTGCATAGGCTTCTTTGTGTGGAACAGATATCCGGCAAAGGTGTTCATGGGCGATACAGGCTCAATGTTCCTCGGCGGACTCGTCGTTGCAATTGCATATGCTTTTGATTGCCCGATAATCCTTATATTGACAGGTATTATTTATTTCATCGAAGGCCTTTCGGACGTTATTCAGATAGGATATTTCAAGATAACTCACGGCAAGAGAATATTCAGAATGGCTCCCATTCACCATCATTTTGAGATGGGCGGCTGGAGCGAGAAGAAGATTGACACGGTGTTCTGCACAGTCAACCTTGTCGGCGGAATAATCGGTGTTCTTTTGATGTATTACGGCGGATTTTCGAGGTAAAAATATCAGCAAAAACCTATCCTTGACGCTCCATGCAGGGGAGCTTTGGTTCAAGAGAAAACAAAAATAAACCTAAACAAAACAAAGGGGGATACGGAAAATGTCATCCGAACAGCTCAGACAGACGGCAGGCAGAAATGCCGCAGCCTCAACCGAAAAAAAATCGAAAGGCAGGTTCAGACTGTTCGGTTTGGACGTGTTCATCGGCGGCGGATTCGATATCGTTTATATGGTGCTTGTTCTGATGCTTCTGACTATCGGACTTGTGATGATGTTTTCCGCCAGTTATATCAGCGCAAAATACGACGCTGCGACGGGCTACGATGCAACGTATTATATCAAGCGTCAGCTCGGATTCGCTCTTGTGGGCGTTGCGCTCATGTTTGCTGTTTCAAAAATCAATCCCGAGCTTATAAAAAAAGCCACGCCTGTTATTGCGGCGATATCGCTTATCCTGCTTATTCTTGTTCTTATTCATCCGTACCGTCTCGACGGCAAGGAGGAATTCAGACGCTGGCTGAAGCTCGGAATAGTATTCCAGCCCTCCGACGTTGCGAAGCTCGGTATTATAATGACCTTCGCATGGCTTCTTGAAAAATACAGACATCAGATCGAAACAAAATGGTGGTTCGCTCTTGTCCTTTTCGGACTGCTCGGATTTCTTTGTGTGCTTATCTACCTCGAAAAGCACCTTTCATGTACAATTCTTATAATGCTTATCGGCATTTGTATGCTTTATCTCGGCGGTGTCGATAACCGATGGTTCATTCTCGGCATAACGGCAGGCATAGTTTTGATCGCCGTTGTTGTTCTGTTCAGAGATAAAATCCTCGACCCGTATCAGGCGGAAAGAATTGATTCGTTTATTCATAAGGACTACGAGGATACGGATACCCGCTGGCAGACGAACCAATCGCTGTTTGCCCTCGGCTCGGGAGGATTCTTCGGCCTCGGTCTCGGCAATTCGAGGCAGAAATACCTCTATATGCCCGAACCGCAGAACGACTTTATTTTCGCAATCGTCGGCGAGGAGCTGGGCTTTTTCCGCAGTGTGCTTATCATACTTCTCTTTGCCGCACTTGTTTTCAGGGGCTTTGTAATCGCTTCAAGAGCAAAGAGCATGTTTGAACGTCTGCTCGTTCTCGGAATTTCACTTCAGGTCGGCTTGCAGACTATATTAAATATCCTGGTTGTAACGGATCTTATGCCGAACACGGGCATTTCACTCCCGTTTTTCAGCTATGGCGGTACTGCGCTTGTCATGCAGCTTGTTGAAATGGGAATAGTGCTTGCGGTTTCAAGGTCGGGCGACAGAAAAAAGAGGGCGAAAACAGATGCTTAACGGAAAAAAGATTTTATTCGCAACGGGCGGCACGGGCGGTCACATCAATCCGGCGCTTGCCGTTGCAGGCTACATAAGAGAAAACTATCCCAAGGCGGAGATACTTTTTGTCGGCACTGCCGACAGAATGGAGGCTCAGCTTGTTCCCGCCGCAGGATATGATTTTAAAACGATTGAGATTCAGGGCTTCAGCCGTGAGCTTAATTTTGAAGGACTTAAGCACAATATAAAAACGGTAAATTTGCTTTTTAAATCAGAGGGTCAGGCGAAAAAGATTATTGAGGACTTCAAGCCCGACGTTGTTATAGGATTCGGAGGCTATGTCAGCGGACCCGTGCTCAGCGTTGCGGCGAGAATGGGGATTCCGACCGCCGTACACGAGCAGAACGCTTTCCCCGGTGTTACAAATAAAAACCTCGCAAAAAAGGTTGACGTTGTAATGCTGACCGCTCCCGAAGCAGAAAAGCTTCTTAAACCGAAAAATCCGTGCGTCGTTACCGGTCTCCCGATAAGAGGAGAGATTATCTCTGCAAACAAGGAATTTGCAAGAGCCGAAATGAAGCTTGATTCACGTCCGCTTATTCTTTCAATGGGCGGCAGTCTCGGCGCAAGGGCAATTAACGAAGCTGTTAAATATCTCATACTCCATAGATTTGAAAAGAAAGATTGTTATTATCTGCATGCCACGGGCAAGGCAGGCGCCTCAATGATTGATGACATCGGCAAGGACGTTGACCTTAATACCAATCCGCAGATAATGCTCAGAGAATATATAAACGATATGGATCGCTGTCTGGCGGCGGCTGATCTGGTTGTCTGCCGTGCCGGAGCAAGCTCACTGAGCGAAATACAGGCTCTCGGCAAGCCGTCAATACTTGTTCCTTATCCGTATGCGGCGGAAAATCATCAGTATTATAATGCAAAAACAATGTCCGACAGAGATGCCGCAATTCTGATTGAGGAAAAGGACTTCACGGGCGAAAGACTTCTTTCAGAGGTTGAAAAGCTTCTCTCAAAGCCCGAACGCCTTAAAAAGATGGGCGAAAACGCAAGAGCCATGGCTATACTTGACGCTTCACAGCGCATAACGGAGTGCGTTTGTAAGATAGTAAAAAATTAACACTTTTCGGAAAGTATCATAAACTGAGAACAGATTGATATTTTCCGAAAGGGTGCGATATATGGGACGCTTTATTATTGAGGGCGGCAGGAAGCTCGGCGGCAGACTGAAGGTGCAGGGTGCAAAAAACAGCGCACTCCCGATTCTTGCGGCAACCGTTGCCGTCGGCAGACCGTGCGTGATACATAATTGTCCGTCGCTTACGGATATTGACTCAACACTGAATATTTTAAAATCACTCGGCTGTGAGGTGCACAGAAGCGGAAATTCCGTTTCGGTAGACAGCGGCAGAATGAAATTGAACGGTATACCCGATGAGCTTATGCGTGAAATGCGCTCGTCAATTGTTTTTCTCGGTGCATTGATCACACGGACGGGTGAGGCTCATATCTGCGCTCCCGGCGGTTGTGATATCGGAATGAGACCGATTGATCTGCATCTTTTTGCAATGGAAAAGCTCGGCGTGAGTCTTTCCGAGGAATTCGGGCACATCTCGTGCAAATGTCAAAAGGTGAAGGGAGCAAAAATTGCACTTTCGTTTCCGAGCGTCGGAGCAACCGAGAATATTATGCTCGCTTCATTACGCTGTTCGGGAACGACGACAATAATAAACGCCGCCAGAGAGCCGGAGGTAGTTGACCTTGCAATGTTTCTCAATTCCTGCGGCGCAAGGATAAGCGGAGCAGGGGAGAGCACGGTCTATATTGAGGGCGTCGAACGTCTGCACGGTACGCAGTTCACCGTTATGCCGGACAGAATTGCAGCTTGCACATACATGGCTGCGGCAGCGGTGACGGGTTCGGATATTCTGCTCGACGATGTTGTACCCGGTCACATTGTGCCGATAATGCAATGCTTTGAGCTGAGCGGATGCAAAATAACCGCGTCACAGAACCGTTTGCGAATAATATCACCGAGACGTCTTTGCGCAACGGGCACAATAAGGACAATGCCATATCCGGGATTCCCGACGGACTGTCAGGCTCTTATAATGGCTATGGCGGCTGTTGCCGACGGAACAACCGTGATTTGCGAGAATATATTTGAAAACCGCTTTCGTCATGCAGGCGAGCTTAACAGAATGGGCGCGGATATAAGCGTCCATGATAAAATTGCCGTTGTCAACGGTGTCGGAAGATTGCAGGGAGCATCGGTTTGCGCCCATGATCTGAGAGCAGGTGCGGCGCTGACCGTTGCCGGACTATGCGCCGAGGGACGAACAACCGTTGAAAATATTCATTTTATCGACAGAGGATATGAAGCGCTCGAAAAGAGCCTTGACTATATAGGAGCAAAAATAAAAAGGATTGACTGACAATGAAAAAACTGACAGCAAGACAGGTCGCTGCCCTTTCACCGGAGGCGAGGGAGCGGTACGAAAAAAAACTGAAAAAGGTAACTCGTAACCGCAGAATTCTTACGGGAATTATTGCGGTTGTTGCCGTTGCGGCAGTCTTTGCCGTGCTTTCGGTGACTGTGCTGTTTAACGTCAGTGAAATAAAGGTTGCCAAGGCAGGAACTCATTACAAGGCCGAACAGATACTTGATGCCGCGGGCGTTGAGGTCGGTGACAACATGATAACAACCGACTGGGAAAAGGTTAAAGCGAGGGCTGAGGAAAAGCTTCCTTATATTTTTTCTCTCGATATAAGCAAAAGCATAAGCGGAAGAATTACTTTCACGGTAAAGGACGGTAAGGCGGCTTTGATTTTTAAGACCGTCAACGGATATGCGATAGCCGACTCAAACGGAAAAGTACTTGAAATCATAAAAGATAAGCCTAAAAACAGCGGACTTACGCTTTTGACCGTGAAGAACAAAATAAATGCCAAGCCTGGAGAGGTTATAGGCTTTGCCGACGAAACCGAAAAAAAGCTTTATGACAATATCTGCGCCGCCATCAAGAGTGCGGACATAAAGAACATAACGGGCATTGACATTTCCGATCAAAAGAATATCTATCTTGAATATCAGAGCAGATACAGACTTTATCTCGGCGATGACAGCGATATTGAGTATAAGCTCAAAGAGGCAAAAAAGGTAATTGCACAGGAGGACGAAAACAACCCGAATCAAATCGGTGAAATCAATCTCTCAATAGTGAAAAAAGTCTATGTAGAGCCGCTTGAAACGCTCGAAAAGACAACCGCTGCCGCAACAACAAAACCTGTTTCCGCTGAAGAAAAAACAACGCAGCCCGAGGCCGAAACCGCAGAGGCAGACAATACGGACGGCGAAGAAGAAACGACCGTTCCGGAAGAGGAAATCGAGTCGGAGGAAGAAAATACAACGGCACAGGACACGGCTGAGGAAGAATAAATTGAGGAAAATCCGCTTTTTTAAGGCAGAAAAAGTATGACGGATAAATGTATGAGGTCATAGCTTGTGAAAACTGAAAAAAATCCGATATTTTTGCCTGTTTTCGTGATATTAGTCTTGAAATTGATAAAAAAGTATGATATCATAACAGATGTGTAAAACTTGGAGTAAATATGACTTACAAAACGGAGGTTTTAAAAATGGCATTTGAAATTGATAACGATTTCGAGAGCACCGTTCAGATCAAGGTTATAGGCGTCGGTGGCGGCGGCGGAAACGCTGTCAACACAATGATCGCTCAGGGTATGCAGGGTGCCGAGTTTATCGTAGTTAACACGGACAAGCAGGTGCTTGTCAATTCCCAGGCAACTCACAGAATTCAGATCGGCGAGAAGTCCACAAGAGGACAGGGCGCCGGCGGACGTCCCGAGGTTGGCGAGAAGGCAGCCGAGGAGAGCAGAGAAGAAATTTCCTCGATCCTCAAGGGAACAGACATGGTATTTATCACCGCAGGTATGGGCGGCGGCACAGGTACAGGTGCAGCTCCCGTAATTGCCGAGATCGCTAAAGAAATGGGCGTTCTCACAGTCGGTGTTGTTACAAAGCCCTTTAAGTTTGAGGGCAAGAAGAGAAGCACGCTCGCAGAGCAGGGTATTGCACGTCTTTCAGAGAACGTTGACAGCCTCATCGTTATCCCGAATGACAGACTTAAGCTCCTCAGCGACCGCTGTAAGACTCTTTCAGAGGCATTCCTCGTAGCAGACGAGGTTCTTTCACAGGGCGTTAAGAGCATTTCGGAGCTTATTAAGGTTCCGGGCTTCGTTAACCTTGACTTCGCCGATGTTTGCAGCGTAATGAGAGACGCAGGCTATGCTCACATGGGCGTCGGCACTGCAAAGGGCAAGGACAAGAGCCTTCAGGCAGCCGATATGGCTACATCAAGCCCGCTGCTCGAAACATCTATCGCAGGTGCAAAGGGAGTTATCATCAGCATCACATCTTCACCGGATATCGGTCTTGAAGAGATTGAGAACGCTTGTGAATCCATCACAGAAAAGGCACATCCGGATGCAAACATCACATGGGGTGTTGCATTTGACTCCAAGCTTGAGGATGAGATTATCATTACGGTTATCGCTACCGGTTTTGACGCAAAGCCGTCAGAGGATTTTGGCTCTATCCCGACTTTTAAGTCAACATCAAATGCAGGTGCACCGATTCGTTCAACAGCGGCTGCTTCTGCAAATGCTCCGATTGAGCCGCCGGTTGTTAACAGCTCCAAGCCGCAGGCAAAGAGCGGAGTTGACGATGAGGATTTCTATGTAATTCTTAACGACATCATCAAGAAGAAGGGCGACAACAACTGATTGTCCATATAAATATAATCAGACCTCGACATATGTCGGGGTCTTTTTGTTTGCCGTGCGATTTATGACTTTTTCGTACAAACCCCGAATAAACCCACATTAAACCTTGTGATATTTCAAAAAATGTGCTATACTATATTCTGTAATATTGTATTTTCGAGAAAACGGAGGATTCCACTATGGATAAAAACCTTGAGCGCTGGTACTCAATGAAAGAAATATGCGAATATCTTGGCGTCAGCCGTGATACCGTACTTGATTGGATCGAAAGAAGAAATATGCCCGCAGCAAAAATCGGACGCCTTTGGAAATTCAAGGTCAGCGAAATTGACGCTTGGATGAAATCCGGCATTGCAGCGGATAAATAATCAAATATCGGAGGTGCAATATGGCACTTGAAAATAAATTAGATTTGACAAGCTCTGCCGACCTTGCCCGTGAAGAGGAACGCATTAGTAAGAAAAAGGCTGTTGATCTTTTTGAAACCGGCTTTCTCGATACCCTTCCGGCAGGTAAGTTTATAACATTGCAGGCAATCCACAAGTACCTTTTTGAGGATATTTACGACTTTGCCGGAGAAATCCGCACGGTTAATATGGCAAAAGGTAATTTTCGTTTTGCACCGCTTATGTACTTGCAAGCAGCACTTGAAAATATTGACAAAATGCCGCAGTCAAATTTTGATGAGATAGTAGAAAAGTATGTTGAGATGAACATCGCCCACCCATTCCGTGAGGGTAACGGTCGCAGTACTCGCATTTGGCTTGACCACATCTTGAAAAACGAAATCGGCAAAGTTGTAGACTGGAGCAAGGTGGATAAAGAAGACTACTTACTTGCAATGGAACGCAGTCCGATTAAAGATGTAGAGATTAAAGTGTTGCTAAAAGGTGCGCTTACAGACGAAATAAACAGCCGTGAGGTCTATATGAAAGGTATCGACCACAGCTACTACTACGAGGGTTATACAACCTTTAAGGCTGAAGAATTATAATAACGAAATGAGGTACAAATATGTCCTACAAGAATTGGCAATTTGAACTTGAAGAATATATTAAACAAGGCGAATGCTTTGGTTCGTGCAAATTACAACAACTTGCAAAAAGGCGTCCATTCCACAACTAAGTTTTTGGAAATGTTCTTTTCAAATCTTTTGTTAGATACGCATTATGAACTGAAAAACAGATATATGCATATTGATTATGCAGAGAACAATTCCCAAAGTATCAGTTCAAAAGCTCTAAAGTATCAATTTGATACTTTAGAAGAACTTGCGGTTTTAGAATTAGTGGCAAAGAACCCAACAATAAAACAGCAAGAACTTGCAGAAGCAACCGGAAAATCCATTGCAACTATAAAGCGAATTATGAAATCCCTGCAGGATAAAAACTATATCTGCCGTGAAAGCGGCAAAAGATACGGTAAGTGGGGAGTTTTGGTGTAACATAGCACCAAGAAGGAGATACATTCTTCAAAGCATTATTTTTAAAAAGTTCTAATTTTAAATCCTGAAGAAACAAAATTTTAATTTTTATGTTCCAACTTCCGATAATTTTTATTATCAGGAAGTTAAAAAAGTATACTTAAATGATTGACTTTTAGGAGGCTTACATTATGTTACCTGAAGAAAGAGCACGAATAAAAATTGATAAACAACTCAATAATGCGGGATGGGATATTGTAAGCAGGCAAGATTATGTGCCAAACTATGCAATGGCAATAAAAGAGGCGTTAATGCAAGGAGGTAACGAAAGTGATTATTTGTTATTCATTGATAACAAGGCAATAGCTGTGGTTGAAGCTAAAAGAGAGGAAAACAACCTTGGCACTGAGGTTGAGGCACAAGCAGAAAACTATGCTGTAACGCCTGAAAACTGGTATGGAACCTGGTTTGATAACTTGATTCCTCTTGTTTATCTTGCAAATGGCAAAAAAATTCTATTTAAAAACTTGTTGACTGAACCGGATGGCGATTATATTGAACTCAAAGAAATGCACTCTCCAAAGAAGATGTTGCAACTTATAAATAAGGCATCTGAATACGGTGCTTTGCCGAGAATAGAAAGAAAAGGGTTGCGTGATTGTCAATATAATGCAGAATGTGAATTTGAAAAATCAATAAAACAAAGAGAAAAAAAGGCACTCGCTATTCTCGCCACCGGTTCAGGTAAAACATATCTTGCGTGTTTAGCTGCATATCGCCTGCTTAACTATACATCAACAAGGCGGGTATTATTTCTTGCTGACAGAAACAATCTTGCTCGTCAGGCTGAAACCGAGTTTAAATTATTTGACCGTACAGAAAATCAACAAGCATTAAATGAGCTTTATATTATAAACAGATTGACAAGCTCAGATAAAATCAACGGCGATATAATTATTTCTACTATTCAAAAGCTTTTTGCTGTTTTAACAGGTCAGACGGCAGATGAAACAAATGAAGATGAAGAAGATGAAAACAATCTGAATTTTGATGAAACAGACGAGCAAAAGACGGAACCTGAAATAGACTTGGGTAATGACATTAAACTACCACCGGACTATTTTCAATTCATTATCGTTGATGAGTGTCATCGCTCAATCTATGGCAAATGGCAATCTGTTCTCAAATATTTTAAGGACGCTAAAATACTCGGACTAACAGCGACACCTACACCGGAAGCTTATGCATTTTTCAATGATAATATCATTGAAAATTACACATATGATGATTCTGTTGTTGATGGTGTTAATGTTCCGGCTCGAGTATACAGAATAAAAACCGAACAGACAGAACACGGCGGAGCTATTAAAAGCGGCGATAAGGTTGTTGAAACAACTCGCAGCGGATATAAAGTTAATGAATATGTAGCAAAAGAACGAATTGATTTTAACCCAGCGCAACTCGACCGCTCTGTTGTAAGCCCCGACCAAATCAGAAAAAATATAGAGTCTTTTAGAGATTCGATTTATACTGACATGTTTCCTGAACGAAAAACGTTATGGGAATATATTCCGAAAACTTTAATTTTTGCAAAGGACGATCACCACGCTTCTGAAATTGTAGAAATTGTTAAAGAGGTGTTTGCGGAGAAATTTACGGATGGTATAATCCCGGAAAAGTTCGTTCAAAAAATCACCTATTCGGCAGGGGATACAAATGCGCTCATCAGAGAGTTTAGGACGGAAAAAGAATTCAGAATAGCAGTTACTGTAACTCTTGTTGCAACAGGTACAGATGTAAAGCCATTGGAAATAGTTATGTTTATGAGAGATGTTAATTCTGATGTGCTTTATACACAGATGAAAGGCAGAGGCTGTCGTACTATTAACGATGACAAATTAAAAGAAATAACTCCTAATGCGACAACAAAAGATTGCTTTTATATTGTTGACTGTGTTGGTGTTACCGAACACGATAAGGAAATACCGGTTACAGGTGGCGGTGGTGAAACAGGTACAAACACTCCAAAATTAGAAAAGCTATTAGAATATCTTTCGCACGGATATGTAACAGATAACAACTTATCATTTCTGCGTGATTATTGTGCAAGTATAAATCGCAGATATGAAAGTAATACTTTGTTTGGTCATCACTTGAATATGTTTATAACCGATTTCGGTTTTTCACCAAAGGATTTGGCATCGAGGATAAACAACGCCATTTCTCAAAACACTTTGCCGCGGTTTGTTAGTCCTTCTGATGAAAACCGCACAAGAAATAATTTGATTTCTTGCTTAATTTCCAATTTGGAAGCCAGAAAAAAGTTACTTGAATTACACAGGGGATATTACGCAATTTCTCCTAATGATGATACTCTTATTGAAAAAGGATTTTCAAAAGAGGAAGCGAGAGCATTTATTGACAATTTTGAAAAATATCTTAATGATAACGCCGACAGTATTGAGGCTCTGCGTATAATCCATAATTCCGAAGATACGCTTATCACATATTCAATGTTGTCGGAACTTCAAGAAAGATTGATTTCAGAAAATCATTTGTTTACTCCTTATAAAATTTGGAGTAATTATAAACTGTTGGATACGGACGGAAAAGTTGATGAACTTGATGTCAAACAAAATGCAAACGCGTTAACCAATCTCATTCAACTTGTTCGTTATGCTTATAAAAAGAATCCTAATTTAATCAGTTTGCTAAAGGGATATTCTCAAAAGTTTACGCTTTATTGCGGACAAGCACAGCGCACACTTACTGACGACCAAAAATACATTATGAAGCAAATTGCCGATTATGTCATAAATGAAGGATACATAAACGCAGGTGAATTAAATGAGTTTGACACAGATTTATGGCGAAAAGCTATTAAATCATTTGGAGATGCAAAGGTGTTAAATACCGAAATTGAAAAATTATCAAAATTCTTATTAAGGGTGGCTTAACTATGACTGAAAATCAGATGAAAACAGAGTCGTCACTTATAAAAAAAGTTGGCGATATTGCAAATGTAATGTCTGCTGCCGGTGTTGGATTTACGGACTACATCACGCAACTTACATATATTCTTTTTCTTAAAATGGATGATGAAAAAGAGAAAGCCACAGGTATAGAGAGTATAATTCCTGACGGCTACAGATGGAAAGATCTTGTTGATCTTAACGGAACTGATTTAATCGAGAAATACGAGGAAATTTTAAATGAACTTGCAAAAGAAAGTGGTTTAATCGGTACTATCTTTACAAAAGCTTCAAATAAAATAGACAGTCCTGTTAAGCTTGCAAAAATCATTGATATGGTTAATGCTGAAAACTGGTATATGATGGACGGCGATTTAAAGGGAGCTATATATGAATCTATTCTTGAAAAGAATGGTCAAGACAGAAAAAGCGGCGCCGGTCAGTATTTCACTCCTCGTGCCCTTATCAAGGCAATGGTTGATGTTACTGACCCGAAGATAACAGAAACTGTAGCAGATCCGGCTTGCGGTACAGGCGGCTTCCTTCTTGCTGCATATGAGCACATGAAAACGCAAAGCAAAGATATTAAAGCACAGAAGTTTTTAAAAAATGATGCATTTTTCGGAGCTGATAACACGCCTCTTGTTGTAACTCTTGCTTCTATGAATTTGTATTTGCACGACATTGGAACAAAAAACAGTCCGATTGTCTGTCAAGATTCTTTAACCGAAAATTATGATGATGCTATGTATGATGTTATCCTTGCCAATCCGCCTTTTGGTACAAGACCGCAAGGCAGCGGTGAAGTCTCTGCTGTTCGCAATGATTTTATAAAAACATCGGATAATCAGGTTAATTTTTTGCAGCACATTATGTCTATCGTTAAAACCGGTGGTCGTGTTGCAGTCGTATTGCCGGATAATGTTTTAACCGACGGAAATGCAACTGCAAAAGTCAGAGAAAAATTACTTAAAGATTTTAATTTACACACTATTCTTCGTTTGCCGACAGGTATTTTCTATGCACAAGGCGTAAAGACAAATGTCCTTTTCTTTGAAAAAGGAAGTCCGACCGAGGATATATGGGTTTACGACTATCGTATTGGAATTAAGCATACTTTAGTTCAAAAACCTCTTACAAGAGAACATCTTGATGATTTTGTTTATTGCTATTGTTCCGGTCATATGCAAGACCGTGTGCCTACATATTCTGAAGAAAATCCAAACGGAAGATGGAGAAAATTCACAAAAGATGAGGTCTATTCTCGTGACCAGTTGAAATTAGACTTTAAATGGATTGTCAGCGAAGAAGATGACGAACGCACATTAGCTGAAATGATTTCACAAATTAAAGAGGAATCAGCAAATATTGCAAAAGCGGTTGCCGAACTTGAAGAACTTATAGGAGAGGTGGACGAGTAATGGATACCAAAGCATTAAGACAAAAAATCTTGGATTTGGCTATCCGTGGCAAACTTGTGCCGCAAGACCCGAATGATGAGCCGGCTTCTGTTCTTCTTGAGCGTATACGTGCCGAAAAACGGCAAATGGTCAAGGACGGAAAACTAAAACCTAAGGACATTAAAAATGATACTGTCATCTTCAAAGGTGATGATAATTTACATTATGAGAAATTCTCCGACGGCACGGTAAAATGTATCGAAGATGA
>OBLG01000634.1_pt1 | contig 35756 bp, 54 predicted proteins | sample 1517451 | NCBI WGS metagenome assembly OBLG01 (sample SAMN04571694, study PRJEB22368) | human gut metagenome | biome: human gut; material: stool | host: Homo sapiens | place: Luxembourg | collected 2012-06-29
TTATCTCATCCAAAAATATATGCCCCCATTCCGTACTTAATATCGAATCATATTTCGACTCACTGTCCGAACTCCCCCGCAAACTCCCGAACTTTATGTAGGAACCATTGTAGAATACCAAACTGTCGTCCTTGTTTACATACCGAGTAAACCTCTCTCCCCCTATCATCACCTTCTTGTAATCACTGTAACCCCAACGCCTCGCCATTGAATTCAATACCGCCGGTACTGTCTGCATCAACATACCATTGTTTAACGACGTAAACGTATTCCGTATTATCAAACAATTAGCCCCGTATCTTATACACTGCGTCACAAACCACGCAAATATCAAAAATGTCTTCCCAGCCCTGCTCGAACCGTAAAACAAATACTCTACATATCTGTCTTCATTCAACAAATTGTATAACTCTATCTGCTTATCGTTTAACCGCTCCGGCAATAGTATCATAGTCTATCTTATCTATTATCTCTATATTCCCCGTATCCCCACTCATTACCGATTCTGGTTCTTCTCCCCTCTGCTCCTTGATTATCGTCTTCTCCGTACGGTTGATACTGTCACTCGCTGCCTTGAACACATTCACGTACTTCATGATGACATCTAACTTTCCCTTTAACTTGCTTATCGTTGCCGGACTGTCTGCCACTTCTATGTCCCCTAATATCTCCTCCAACTTCTCCCTAACTCCTATCATGTCCAAAAACGCTACCGTCTTCCCAAATGTCGCCCTGAACTCTTCCCGTACTTTATCGTCTACTTCGTACTTCTTTATCTCGCCACGCTCCTCCATTCCCTGCCTGCGTAGCTCCCGCTCTTCTTTACCCTTGATTATGTCTATCGCTGTACCCATACAACAAAAGTAATACTTTTATTCGAATTTCCAAATTTATTAATAAAGCCCGACCCCCTACCCCTGTTTACCCCTGACTCAAAAACAAAACAAAGGAAGTAATAACCTCGCTCGGGGCTGTGCCCCTCGCTTCGGAGCTAACCAATGCAACCCCTTATGTGATTCCGATTCCCAAAGAGATTCCCCGCTTCCTTCACGCATCATCTTTTTTGCTTCATCCTCGCTTTGCTTTCTCTCGTCTGGCTTCCGGTTCCGTTATCCCTTCTCCTCCATCAGTCGCCCCGCTCTCCTCTCTGTTTCATGTGAAACAATCCCGTTAACATTTCCGTATTGTTTTAACTTAATTCCAAATGAGATATTAACATTTTCACCTCTGTAACGTGTTGTTATTCACCGCATTAGCAAACAGAACTGCGCGCGCATGCACACGCACGTTATGAATGTATATCCTTTATGTATATATATACAATTCATATATAGTAATAATATATATAATATATAGTATCTGCATGTAGTTATTTCCTTTCTTTTTTTTCTAAAGAAAACTCCAAGCAATGTTAACAATAAAAGAAAAACACAAGATAAGTTAAGAAGAAGACGGGTTTTCATGTGAGGGTACTAAGGGAAACGAAGGAGTAAAAAGGCGACTCGCTATAATGACAGCGCAATATGTAAACATAGTATTCGATATGTTAATATATAGTTAAAATATATGAGATATAATACATTTTTCTGAGAAAAATGTTGTGTAATTTCAAGAAGTTTTGTATATTTGTAATACAGAAAAGGAGAAAAAGAAGACGAATATTAACACTAAAAACATTATCAATATGGAAAGAATAAACATAGAAGACGCGAGAATCCGCGTAGAATTCCGTAAAAACGAGACGAACGAAGTAGTAAAAAGTGAATGGTTTGACGTAGTATCCTACTTTTATTCTTCAGATTTTTTACACGAAATGAACGAATTATTAAAGGAATCCGGTTCGGATTACTATAAAATAGTAGAATTTGAAAATATTCCACAAGAATTACAATTGAGTGACAGATTGCCAGATGAAACAATAGACCTATGTAACTACTTTTGCACGAGAGAAGACGACGAAAATTTCAAAGAAGCTTTTTTCTATTGGGTTGATAATTATCATTATAAATTATTAGGAGCGGACATTAAATCGTTAATAAATAAGGCAATAGATGCGTATGTAGGTTATTATGATGATGAGCGGGAATTTGTCGAACAAATGTTTGATGTAGAATACCCCGAATGCACAAATAGTCTGAAATATTATATCGATTTCGATTTATACGAAAGAGGCTTAATGTTAGATTATTTCAACGTAAATGGACACATATTCAAACAATAAAAAAATACAGCTATGAAGACAATAAAAGGCACTTATAGGGACAATAATTACTTTGAATACGAAGTAAACGGTAAAAAGTATTTGGTACAGGGTGAATTGTATTGGAATAAGAAAAGAAATAGACTTGAGCACACACACATAGGACCAAGGGGCGGAGAATATTTAATTTATTGGAACTTCTAAATAAAAGTAAAAATAATTATCATTTGAAAATAAATTAGTGAAAAATGAAAGAGATAAAAGGTACATATAGGAGCGAAAAATGTTTTGAGTATAAAGTACACGGCAAAACATATTGAATAACACCGGATAATAGCGGTATTTACTGGAATGGTAAGAAATGTCGGTTAGAATACATCCACGAAGGGACAAAAGGAGGTATATATATAATATACTGGAATGTTTAAATACTATAATAAATAAAAGAATATGGAAGCACTAAATAATATATTAAATACTATTATATCAAAAGGCGAGATAACCTATAGACAAATAAATTATTTGATTAGGGAAAGTGAAACATTAAAAATAGACGTTTCAAAAGAGTTATGTAACTATGATATAAAATTAAACGGGGAAGACGCGGAAAAGGAATTGAACTGGTTAAAAAGGATAGATAATCGGCGCTTATGTGAATGGAGAGAAAAAAACGCAATTTCTAAAGCGACAAATAAAGATATCATATTTAAAGGGCTACACGAATTCGGGGTAAGTATGTACGAACCATATTATTACATAAATGGAATAGCGTACACCCATGGTGATAAAATAAGTATTGTTGGATAAAAAAGGATAATTATGTTACAGAAAATAAGATTAAAAGAGCTAAACGATTTACACGGTTCGTTTAGACATAAGGACGAAATCTATAAAATAATCAGTACTTTAAAAGATGTTGATTTAATTAAAGGTTCCGTTAACAGAGTCATAGCATGCAAAAATAAAGCTACCGGCAAATACAAAATAATAGATGTCGGGAAAAATGGGAATGAATTTGTTTTTGTAGAAACAAGCATAATACAAAAGAACGGCGAAGATTCGGACTATTATGTCGACTTGACAGACATTAGATTAACGCACATTAACCCTAAAAAGGTAGAATGTCTGAAGGGGCACAAAATTAGGTTGGATAAATATTTTGAAAAAGAGCTACTTAAATTTGCTTTTTGTGAATATGAATTAAACATAGGTACTTATCATCCGTTTTTATTGTCAAAAAAATGCTATTTCAATGATTTTTACGAAAAAGATAACCATACCTATACACGTTTCACGGCTGAAGACGGAAATGGGAAAATGTACCCTTTTGAAATTAAGGACTATTTATATGCTGGTCAGGATGTTATTTTTAAATTTGATATGATATGAAAGAAAAAAGCATTCTAAAGGACGCTAAAGAAATATTAGCCCTTATTCCTGAACCATCTGAAATGAGCAGGTATCATTTTATTTTTGAAATAAATACTACTATTAAAAAATTAACAGATACTTTCAGTACATCACCTTACATCTCATTGATTATTAGAGATAAAGACGAAATAATTAGCTACATTTCCGCGAATCTAAGAGAAAATGACTACAATAATAAAGTATCTGAAATAAAAGAGAAAATAATAACATATAAGAAACTAAACAATGATAGGAATAATTAATATAGAATTGCTTTATAGGCAAATAGCGTCCTACTTCATTTTTAATTACTTCAATATGGAAGTAGGAACCGACGAAGTATGTATATTGAATGATGAAATAATAATCCTAGACAAATTATGTAATTTTTATTCAGAAATTACGATTGATAACGGAATAGCTATCGATATTAAATGCTACATAAAAACGTGGGAATTCTCGCCAAAATATGCAGGAGACGAAAAAGAGGCAAAGGATATTGCATTAAAAATGATAAATGATTTTATAAACATAAAAGACGGGTACAACATTTATTCAAAAGGATATTACTATGACAACTAAAAAAGACAAATTAAATGCAATTTGCGGGCTTATATTATTTCTGCTAATCTTAATTGGCGGAATGCTGGATACGCAAATACTGGAAGAACAAAAAACAAAAGAAATTATTAATTCTCCTGACACTGTAGAGGTATTTTTAAACGATAGTATAGTTGTATTTAATTAAATAGTCATGGACATAAATAAACAAATAAAAAACAACGTAGCGACTGTGCAGACAGTGAACTACTACAAAGACATAAAGAAATTAGTCCTTAATTCAACCAATTTAGAGCGGTTTTGCCAAATTTTAGGAGAATCAAAGGGGCGGGCGTTCGTAGAAAACATTTTGCAAGCTTCGTACAATTCTAAGTTGAAATTCTGCAACCCGAATAGCGTAGTTTTATGCGGCTTAGCTATTGCAACGACTGGTTTGTCATTAGTTCCCGCTCTTGGGCAATCGTGTATAGTCCCTTACAAGGACAACGCACAAGCGCAAATAATGTATCGTGGATTCATTGAATTAGCTAATAGGACGCAAAAATTAGAGCGTATAAACGTCTCAGAGGTTCGCGAGGGTGATATTGAAGGTATAGACCCGTTCAAAGGTGAAATAATATTGAAAAAATATGACTATAACGGCTATATGGAGAGAAAAAAACGGGCTTATATCGGTAATATTGCCTATATAAAATATCTTTCAGGCGGTGAATATTTTAAATATATGACAGTCGAGGAGATAAAGGCACACGCTCAAAAATACTCGCAATCTTATAGAAATAAAATGGGGTTATGGGTCACAGATTTTGAGATGATGGCTAATAAAACAGTAGCAAAAAGCCTTTTAAATTTATACGGGCCGAAAACTGAAAGCATAGAAAACGCAATAAAATATGATTTTTCGACACCAACGAACGAAAATTTAACAGATTTAGAATATTTAGACGGGACAAATGAGTAAAGAAAAAGGGCTAAATTTTTCGATGAAATGGACGAATTCGAGGGTTTTTCCTCCTTCACATGAAAGAATAAGAATTATTTTAGAAAGTGGAGATGTTAAAATAGGGGTGTTCCATCCAGAAAGCATACCTTTTGTTTTCGGAGTAGACGGGAATGTATATTATTATTACACTGTAAAATTTTGGCAATATGATAGATAGGAAAGTGTTTAGAAATTACGAAGATTGGTACAATTACCGGAAAAGCAATTATTTTATTGGAGGACATGATATAGCGGTAATAACTGGTAATGATGAATACAAAACGCCTTTAGATTGGTATAACGACTACCAAAGGGGGCAAGCAATGGAAAATGAAATTAATTATAATACCCAAAGGGGGCAAGCAATGGAAAATGCTATAGCTACTCTTTTTGAAACAGAGTCTACAGAAAGGGTGATAAAAGAAAGCGCGAAATACTTCGTTTTAAGCAACGATAATTACCCGCCCTATATAATTGCTTCACCTGATAGGGAATTGTTTAAATTTCGAAGGAAAAACCGTATTGTCGTTGAAATAAAGGACTCATTGCGTACTGTAGATTTAAACGACCCCGAAACTTTTCCTAATTCGTGGTATATTCAATTAGTTTGGAACATGGGGGTTGGGGAATATGACGCGGGAATGTTAGTCGTATATGATGGACAAAAGCAACTGAAATGGAGAATGTTCGATTTTGACAAAGATTTATTCGAGTATCTTTTAAACGGGGCTAAAGAATTCACAGAAAATCACATACTTAAAGGGGTTCCACCAGCTCCAATTAACAAAGAGGATATTTTTAATATTACAAATACCTCTGAAAAAATATCTTTGAACATTTCTCCTGAATACATGGAATTAGTCAATAGTTATAACGAGATAAAAAATAAAATAAAAATACTGGAGAAGGAGAAAGAAGATTTAGAAAACAAAATAGCGTTACTTTTCAACAATTGCAACGAATTAGTATGCGAAGGCGTAAGAGTGGCTACAATTAAGGACTATACACGTAACACAATAGACACTGAGAAGCTAAAAACTGAATTTCCGTTGATATATGAATCAGTAAAAAAAGAATCAAAAGGGAAAACACTTAAAATTTTAAAATTATGATACTAACAAAAATAATTATTTATTTAGTCGTTTTAATATTATTATATTTCGCTGTTCTATTTTTAGGTATATATATAGTCCCATATATAGGCGTAGAGTTTTGCAAGAAATTTTATAGGTTATTTCCGACAACATCAATATTAATATTTGGATTTTCTATGGCAAACAATGAAAACAACATACGGAAATTAGAAAAATTAAAAAAGATAGATAAAGAGGTAACTAAATATGATTTGGCAAGAAAAAGGCTTAAAAGAATAAAGAAATTAAAAAAATAATCGTATATTTGTAGTGTTGACTACGACCAACAGAGAAGATATTCACGGTATATTACCGTAAAGAGGTTTTTTTTTAGGGTCGTAGCTAAAAATGAACCTCTTTTATTTTTCTACACATGCAAAAAAAATCATTTATCCTACATTTAGATTCTTTAGACGTTTTTGATGATTTAAATAATCAGGAAGCGGGCGAACTAATTAAAACAATTATCAAGTATCAACGATTGAAACATGATGGTATGTCTTTTGACTTATCAGAAATTGATAATACACTGATAAGGGTTGCTTTTAAGCCGTTTAAAGCGCAATTTGACAGAGATTATGAAAAATACTTATCTATTGTAGAAAGAAATAAATTAAATGGGAAAAATGGGGGCAGACCTCAAAAAACAGAAGAAACAAATGCTTTTTCTGAAAAGCAAACGAAAGCAAAAAAAGCAAATGCTTATTTTGCTAAGCAAAAGGAAACAAAAGAAGCATTTGTTTCCAAAGAAACCCAAAATAACCCAGTGGGTTTTTCTGGGTTTTTAAAAAACCCAAAAAAACCCGATAATGATAATGATAATATAAAGGATAATGATAATAAGAAAGAAAATAATATTATTCTTACAGATAATTCTACAGATAATAAACAGAATAACATTATAGAGAAAAAAGAGATAAAAAATATATCTAAATATAATTCTACATCTAATAACGATATATTTTCTATCTCTAAAAAAGAAGAGGAAAAAGAGAAAGACTGGAGAAAAGATTTTAATGTTTATTTGTCAGAATTACATGAAGAAGTAGACAAAATACTATGTGATGCAGAATGGATGGAAAAACAAAAAGAATTCAACCCTCCTGAATTGAATATAATAAAAACAATTGAATGCGCTATCGAAAACTTTTGGGGTACTACTGAAGGTTGGGAAAACAAAAAGAAATCGAAAACAAAAAAAATAAACTGGAAAACAACATTGGCAAAAGCTCTTAAAATTCAAACGAACCGCGTTTTTTATCCGAAAAATTTAGCAGGGGGGACGCGCGGATTTGCAAAAAAGGAGACAATGGAAGAGCAAACGCAAAGAGTCGCTTTTAAAATCATGCAGGATATACAAGAGGGGAAAGACGATTCATTATTTGGAATGATGTTTAACAAAAAAGACGGAAAATAGGAGGTTGTATCATGGACATACAGCAAATAAAAGAAGCTCAAAATTACCCGAAAATAAGCGAATTAAATAAAAACGAACTGTTTTTGTTTTCTATGGACATAGTAAAAAAGGCTTTTTTAAGGGTAAATCAAGAAACGACGGACGAATTAATCGAGGTCACAACAAAAGATGTCGCAACATTTTTAGAGGCGGAATGCAAAGCGCTAACCATAAAGGAGTGCGACATAGCGATAATTTATGGTTTAGCTGGCGAATTTGGGGTTTTCTATCGTATGTCGGTACAAACTATCATCCAATTTTTAAAAGCCTTTAAATCGCACGTAAATCGCTCTCAGGCGATAATCGAAAAATACGGGAATGTAAAACAATTGGAAGCCCATTCTAAAGATTTTTCAATTGAACAGTTGTCGGAGTTTGAGAGGAATGCTTTCAATGAATTCAAACAAACAAAAAGATTGCCTATTGGTTTACCATGTTTGCCAGTGGTTAAGTATCTGATAAGCAAAAACAAAGTGCGGGCAGAGACTTATTTAAGATATGTTTCCGAGGCTACAATAGCCGTAGAAAACGAAAATAAAAACGAAATACAAAAGCTGATAATGTCGAACAACACTACAAAAGAGGCTGTAATTGTGTACAATGCTTGCAGGAAATTATTAACTGATTATTATACACTAAAAACTAAATGAGATGAAAAGCGAGAAAGATATTTTACTTGAAAAGATGAATAAAGCGTTACAAAAAAGAGACTATGTAAAAGTAACTCAAATAAAAACGCAACTTGACAACTTGAATAAATATGAATTGATACCGGTTAAGGATTTGTTCGGGAACATGACTAAGGAACAGAAAGAAAAAGCGGTGTATGTTTGTAAAAAAATACCTCTTTACGCGGATTTGCTTTCTCAGGCTGCAATTGAGCTTACGAACATAATACAACAAGTAGATTCATCTTCTAATTTGGTATTAATGAAAGACTTATCAAAAGCTCGCTTTTACGCGGAAAGAGTAGTTAAAATTGTAGATGATTTGAATGATGATGAATTTTCAGAATCATTTGGGGAATTTGCAGATAGAGTAAATTTAGAAATAGATAATTTATTTGAAAAATATGCCAATAAGTGAAGTATTCAATAAAGACCTATGCGGAGTGAAGTTTCAAGGTGCATGTCATGCGTTTTCTTGCCCACTTTGTCGGTTAGCTTATCCAGAAGATTTTCCAAAATTCGGGATGTCCCCTGAAGATTGCGGAGATGATGAATATGTAATTATAGAAACTAAAAATAATGTAAAATAATATGAAAACATACGTAATAACATTGTCCAAAAAGTTTATGTCTAAACACCCCAAAGCAGGTAAGCCGACATTTTTTGTTCTTAAATTTATTACTCATGATAAAATACATACAATAAGAGCAAATTATGCTCTTTGGGAAAAACGGATTAAAGAAGTTCAAGAATGTAGAGCGATTATTTCTATTAGAGTTTGGAAAGATAAACCGTATAGAAGCCCTCAAGTTGAAATTGCAAAATTATCTTGTATTGATAATGTAGGTATTCAAAAAATGGAATTCACGTCTGATTTGTCAGAATGTATAATTGAAGGTAGACATTACAGTTATTGTGATATTGCTAAAAATGAAGGATTATTGCCTGAAGATTTTCTTTATTGGTTTAAAACATCCGAAATATATAAACCATTGGGGATTATTCATTTTACTAAATTCAGATATTAAATGGCTCGATTAAACACAGAAAGACAAAATAAATTAGAACCTATCATAATGCGAACAGCAATAAATGAAATACAGAGATTAGGGCTAACAATCCTTAATTGCACTGATAAAATGATAGAGTTCGAGTACAAGGGACACAGTATAAAATATTTCCCTTATTCAGAATGGGCAACTGGAAAGACTATTAAAGACGGTAGAGGATTAATGAATTTAATTAACCAATTAAAATAATAACTTATGAAAATTAGAATAGATATAAAATCAATTTTTGGGGATGTACTATTTTCTTTCGAGAAAGAGAATAACACAATTAAAGATACATTAGCAGAAGCTTATTTGAAAGACGCGGATTTGGGAAACGCTAGTTTGGAAGGAGCTGATTTGGAAGGCGCTTATTTGAGAGGAGCTAATTTGGAATACGCTTATTTGAAAGGCGCTAGTTTGGAAGTAGCTAATTTGGAATACGCTAATTTGGAAGGAGCTTATTTGGAATACGCTAATTTGAGAGGCGCGGATTTGAGAAACGCTAATTTGGAAGGCGCTTATTTGAGATGCGCTTATTTGAAAGACGCGGATTTGAGAAACGCTAATTTGGAAGGAGCTAATTTGAAAGGCGCTAATTTGGAAGGAGCTAATTTGGAATACGCTAATTTGAGAGGAGCTAATTTGGAAGGAGCTAATTTGAAAGGCGCTGATTTGAGAAACGCTAATTTGGAAGGAGCTAATTTGGAAGGCGCTGATTTGGAAGGCGCTGATTATTCAGAATATACATCTTTCTTGGCATATCAGTGCCCAATAGAAGGAAGTTTTATAGGGTGGAAAAAATGCGGGAGATATATTGTAAAACTAAAAATATGTGAAGACGCAGATAGAAGTTCCTCAACGTCTCTAAAATGTAGATGCTCAAAAGCGGAGGTATTGGAAATACAAAATTTAGACGGGAGCAGAGCAGGTATAACTGAAATATGTTCCAATTATAATAAAGACTTTATATACAAAGTGGGTGAAACAGTTGAAGTAAAAGACTTTGATAAATGCCGATGGAATGAATGTTCAAATGGGATACATTTTTTTATAGATAGGAATGTGGCTGTATCATATAAATAATTTATGAAGTGCCATTACATATATACCGAAGAAGGGGAGAAAATATTGATTCCTGGATGCATGTCGGTTGCTGTTTCTGGAGATATAGAGGATTGTACATGTAAGAGCTACTCTTTTTCGGAATTCGAGAAAGAGAAATACAATGAAGCTTTAAAAGCTTTAAAGAACAAGATAAAAGAACTTGAGGAGTTAGTTGAATACCAAAATAAAATAATTGAAAAACTACAAAAAAGGATATGAATTATGGGAACAACTGGAAATATAAATATATATGATGGCTTTAATTTCTGCACGACATTAGAGCAGTCAAAAAGTTTATTAGAACTTGGGCTTAATCCTGAAACTTCGGATATGACATACTTAACGGGTATAAGAGACGGAGAAGAAGAAATATATGGCATTTTGCCATATAAAGAATTAGTACCTGACTGTAGGAAAGGCAATATTTTATATAAAAATGTCCCAGCTTGGACATACTATAAACTATTAACCCTTTTCCCTAAAGAATATATATTATTCTCTCAGAGAATCATGGGAACTAATATCACCGCAGAAGATATCATATCAGTAAATTTATATGAAGGAGTAGAAGGATTATTAACCATTATTAAAAATGAAGCATTTATCGAGAGAATTAATAAGGAATTTTTAATAAAAGAGAATAAATCACCTTGGATTAGTATTAGTGAACAACTTCCTCCAGAAGGAGAAGAAGTTTTAGTAAGACTCAAAAATTATAATTATATCCCAAGGATTATGTTTTACAGAAAGAAAGATAATATATGGGTAGAAGACGATGGATTGTTTTTTGATTCTTATGTAGATGGAGATGATTTATGGATGAGAATACCTGACTTGGAGGGCTGAATTATGGAATATGACCAAACACAAATCTTTATAATTAGGGGACTAAACGACTGTAGTATACATTTTAGCTTTACAGATGATGGATTATCAGTTAGCGTTTTCACAAGAAATGGACTACAAGGAGAGTTTTACTTTAATGAAATAACTTTAAAAGTATTCGCTTATGCCTACAAAATTCATTGTGATAAAATCAGGGAACTAAATGAAAAAGAAAGAAATTCCTAAATCGTGCGACTGTAGAAACTGTATGAATGCTGGAGAATTAAAAGACTTCATGGTGTTTTGCAGTGCCTTAAATATATACCGTTCTGTAGGAATTAGACCGTATTGTAGCAAATTTAAAAAGATATGTTAGATACAAAAAAAACAGTAGAAGAAATACAAGATGCTTTAATAAAGCAATTCGGGAATTATAAAACAGATATAATTGTCCCTAATGTCTCTTACGGGTTATTTGATTATGAAGCAGATTTAATAATAATGACAAAATCTGGATATGCTACGGAGTTCGAGATAAAACGCTCTTTTTCAGATTTTATGAACGATTTTAAAAAAGATAAATGTGCACATAATTCCCCTATTATATATAGGTTTTATTATGTTGTCCCTTCAAGTATCGGACATAAAGTTATAGATGTATTAAAAGACAAATATAAACATATCCCAGGGGTGTTAACATATGATGAAGATTTAAAATTAAAAAGCATAGGATTATCTGGGGGAATACGTGAGGGAGGGCGTAAAATGTTTCTTGAAGAACAATTCAAATTAGCCCGTCTTGGGTATCTTAGATATTGGAAGTTGAAAGGTAAAATTTAAAAATAAATAGACATGGCAGAAATAGAAAATGTAGTCATAATAGATAGATTTGATTATGACGAACTGGTAGAAAAAGCAAGGATGACAGATGAAGAAATTAAAAAAGAAGCTGAACGCATTTTTATGCAAGAAAATGGAGTCCTTGTAAGAATTGAGTTTAACGAATATCACAATTCAAAAAACTTCACAGCTCCTATTGGATTTATCAGAGGCGGAGAAAAAGAAGATATTTATAATGCATTAAATGATATTGAACCAAAAATAAAAGACTGGATGGACGAAAATTTTAGACTATACACAAAAAGATTAAGGGATAAAAATATTACTGAAAAGAATTGCATCGGACTAAGTAAACGGGTGATTAATTTAGAAGAAAGACTCAAACTTTTAAAGATTAAATATACATACTTATTATCTTATGCTGTAATAATATCTATGATAACTATTTTCTTATTATGTATAATTTAAAAATAAATTGTATGGGAAAGTATATTTTTCACCACAAAAAGAGTATAAAATTGGATATTATAGCGAAGAGTGGGTTGCATTTAATTTCACTATTTCCAGAGATAAAGTAGTATTGTCAAACATATAAAAATATAAGAAAATGATACAGACAAGAATAAATCACGCGGACATCTCTTGGGAAGAATTCCCTATTTTAGCGTTTAATCCAAATTTAAACGTTATTATTATAGCCTTAGGAAATGGTGATTATTTAAAGGGAACTGTAGTCAGTTCTGATAACCCAGAATATCCAATTGGGGAATACTACGAATATTGGGAAAAATCCCAATTTTGTCCTTTTGAAGATGAAGTAATATTAAAAAACAAAAGCAAATGAAAAAGATACTCGGAGCGCACAACGCAAACACATATCTTAAACCACGAAAATGGTGGATGAGACTAATTAACTTTACGTCAAAATGCCAAAAATTAAGTATAGAGGAACAGTTTGAACATGGGGTAAGATATTTTGATTTCAGGATTAGATACAATAAAAAATATGAATGGGTATTCTGTCACGGGCCGATTGAATATAAACGTGAAGATGATATTTTTTATTTGCTGATAAAAAAAATTAGTAAATACGAATTTACTAACAAGGATGAAAAAATATATATCAGGTTCATTTACGATGATACTTTTAATAATCATACGGTTCTTTATGACGTGCTTAAGCCATATCTCAAGTTTGTAATTAATTATTTCAATATTTATTCAAAGGGAAATGTTATATGTTTGGATGTTATTCGAAAAACAGACTGGTCGGTTATGATAAAAGGGAATGAATCTAATTTAAGCCTCGTAGACTGTTTCAGGAATTACAGAGGCTACAAGTGGATTCCTTTCCCGCAAAGGTATATATATAAACATAAAGAACATTATCAAGAAATCATAGATAATACAAAGGTCGAAAATGATACAATATTTCTATGTGACAGAGTAGATTTATTTAAAATAAAATAATATGGCAACAAGTAAAAGAACATGGAAAAGATTCGAGGCAGCAGTAGCAGCCCTTTTTGGGACTAAAAGAGTCCCCCTTTCAGGTAGCAATTCAGGGCATAATACTCACTCCGATTCTATGCATCCTGATATTTACATAGAATGCAAACTACGTGAATCGTTTTCGATATGGAGATTATTCGATGATACTTCTAAAAAAGCTAAGAAAGAGGGGAAAATACCTCTTGTAGCTATAAAGGAAAAAAACAAAAAGGGATGTTTATTTATTATAAGTCCTGATAACTTAAAAGAGTTAGCGGATTTATACAACTCTGATAAACAAGAAAATGAACGAGAAATATACGTTGAATTATAAAATTTAATATATTTGTGTATGGAAATGATTGTTATTGAAATAGATTTGAGCCAAATCCCCTCGGATAAAATAAAAAATTTCCTGCGGAAAAATGGGAATGAAGCCAATGTTGTTAAGCTATGTGCATGTAAACGTAAACAGCCAGACCCTTACGGAAGTGACATTACAGTTTACATAAATCAAAATGCAGAAGAAAGATTGTCAAATCAACCTAAAATATTCTGCGGTAAAGGAGTTGAAATAAAAACAAATAAAACAGATACACAACAAAACAATAATAGTCGAAATAATAATAATGATGATTATCCTTTTTAAAATATAAATCATGGAAACAGAGGAAATTTTAAATATTATACAAGCGTCATTAAAAATATGCGCTGAGAATATTAAAGCCCGTCACTGGACTATGGTAGGGCACGACTTTATGACTTATCATCCGTATTTTGACGAAATAAACGAAAAACTAATAGATTTTGTAGATGAAATTGCGGAAAGCACTGTAGTAACTGGAGGGATACCTCCCTATAATTTTGAACAATATTTAAAATTTTCCTTTATAGAGCCTATTAAATTTATTCCTTCTCTTGAAATGATGCTAAAGGATACTATATCAGAATTACAAAAGATATATGATTATATAAATGATAACTTCAACCAATTTGACGATACAACGGCAGATTTAATGGTTAAAATAACAAGAAAAATAAGAGACAAATACCTATTTTTCTTAATTCAATCTACCAGACTTAGTTTTAGTTAAACATATAATTCTCTTTATTATTCATATTTTTGTAATTGATTCCCGTTTGTTTGTGAAAATAGACGGGATTTTTTTATATATTTGTACATATCATTAAGTACAGCATTTCGGAAAACAGAAAAATTGGCAAATGAGGCTCCCCAAATTGTGAAATTCGGGGAGTTTTTATATATTTGCATAGTGTTTAATATTCGTATGTATCTACAACGGTTTGTGAAAATAGTTGTCACCACTTAATTTTTTTCATATTAAATGATAATGTAGAAAAGGCTGCAACGAAAGTTGCAGCCTTTTTTTAATAGCATGAGAATATTTCTATCCTCTATACTACCAACACACTAAAATGTTAGAAAATTCCATTGTGCACCAAAACCGAGATATGGAGAAAATTTATTACAAGAAATGGCGTAACCATATCCTGCCTGCAATCCTAAGCTGAAGCGGCTTTTCTTTTTTTTAATATGCGTTTCAGTTTTTGTTATGGTTAAATACTTGACTGGAGAATAAACCTCTATCTTTTTAGCCTCTACCTTATATCCGGTCATACATATTGAATATGTAGAATCTTCAAAACAGTATTCGGATATCGGTATTTCTACTTCTGCCGGCTTAGAAAGTTCAGGAACATACAACGTGTCCCTGATAGTCTCCTTTATTTTGATGTATTTTGGAATCAAAAGCGTGTCAATGATAGTATCTACCCTCGTTATCACGAAAGTGTCTGTATGAGCCTCTATTTGGGGTGTATTGGCATGTTTGCCTATGACATATCCACAAGCAAAGGACAGAAAGAGCGAGAGAACCAATAACACCCCAAATTTTCTCATTTCTTAAAATATAATTCAGATTCTGCCTTCCTTCTCCTTACAAGTCCTGAAAGCACTTCTTTCCCCGCATATATCCATTTCTTGAACTCATTAGCGATAGTAGGGTCATTCGGATTTAATTTCACTTTACGCAAAAGTGTAGAATCCGAAAAGTTCTTCACCCCGACATTATAAGTAAAAGAGACTAATGCGTCAAACTGGTTTTGTGTCAATTCCACATCCATAGTTGAGCCGGATACTATATCTACAGCATTAGAAATATCATCTAAAAGAAATTCCGTTGCTTTAGCCTCTGTTATTACATCGCCTTCTTTTACATTATATGTATGCCCATACCCGATAGTCCATACTCCGGCTGGACACTTATATGCAACCAGTCTTAACCCCTCAAATTCCTTTATAAGGTTAAGCCCCTTTGCTCCTATTTGATTCAGATGCTTCATGTGTTTCAAATTCTTTAAAATATGGTATTTTCTTTACTATCTCAAAGCTTACTATATAATGTATAAAAGATATTGCCCTATTATTCGGAAGCAATGATTTTATGTTAGTCAGTATGTTCAATGAATAAAAATACGTGACGATTGCTACAATTGCCGATATGCACTGTAACGCCATTTCTTTGTTATGGAATTTATTACCTATAAAATAAACGCTCCCTACTAAAAGATAAAACACTAACATCTCACATAAGCAGAAGTAAAACTTTTTGCATTTAAACGTTTTCTGTTTTACAATGATATCTTCTATCAATCCTATTATAAAGTTTATCAAGAATATATAAGCGATAATTATAACATAATCATATATAGGGGCTATGTAGCTTATTACTACAGCAAATAAACTACCTAAAAATCCCTGAAATCCTCCCGCCTGATTTTCCATAATATTATTTCATTAAAAATACAATCACATTAAATATAACATTATAAGGTTGTGATATACTATCTGCAAAAATTGTAACAGAATTAGCCCCATAATTATATTGAACTTTAGGAAATATTTGGGTATTACTATCATTTAAATTATATGCGCTTACTATTACTGATTGTATTTTTGCTCCAGTAAAATTTAAAGACATTTGTGGATTATTTGAGCCTCCAAATGCCCCGCCATTAGGAATATTTGGCGTTTCAAATAATGTTTTATTATTTATCGCATTATCAGTTTTCTCTAATTGGGATGAATTTGCGTATATTGCATATTCGCCTAAGAAATAAGGAGTCAGGTTAAGTTTATCATCAGTAACGGCAAGTGCAGCAATTTTCGAGGAGTCTATGCTATAATCTATAATTTTTTCATTTGATACTGAACCGGGTTGTAGTGCGTCATTAGATATTGAGCCTAATCCAATGTTCCGTTCTGTTACTTGATAATCCCCTATTTTAGCCGAAGTGACGGCTCCGTTCGCTATATCTGGAGTCGAAATAGTGCCGTCAGCTATCTTTTCGGAGGTGACGGCTCCGTCAGCTATCTTTAGGGTTCCTACAGCCCCATTTGCTATGTCTGATAAACCTATACTTGACGGTAATACCAGATTCGCCCGCCAATCATATGTGTGATAGAATGAATACCCGTCCATACCTACAGCCCATGTTAAGTCGATTGTAGCCACTTCGGATATTCCTGTAGGTTGAGTATTGCTAAATAATGCTCTTTTTATAGCTGTATATTCTTGCCCTGTTTCTGACGAACGTTGTTCTACATCGCTTAACCATACATATACAGTCGCTCTATTTTGTTCTGTAACAGTAAATGTTTTATTGCAGGTCGCAATTATTATAGTCCCTGTAGCTAATGACGGTAGAGATGAAGAGGTTTTAAATATAAGCTGGGTAGTCCCAGAAGTAAAAGTAGCCGAATCCATCTCATTAGACATACTAATATCAATGAATTTGTAATTACTTGCCCCTAAAAATATCCCTAATGCGCTTTGCCAGTTATCAAATGCGCTTACTAAGTCATTTATATAAACAAGATTTCCATCATCGTTTATATATGATAATATTGTGTCTTTGAGCATATTGTACTGATTTTAGTTTATATTTTATCCCCCATATTATTAATGAATCTACAGTTTGTGTAAATTCTGAAAATGTATCTTTATTTTCTTCTAAATAAGACGGGTAATTTATAATTACTCCTGTTGTCAAAGATGAAGTATATAAATATGACTTTCCCCCAGCCGTATAGTCTTTATCGCTCCAATATACTTTTTCGCCAGCTTCATAATCTGAAGGATATAGATATACTTTATTTGAAGTGATATTTATAGCCTCTATATGCCTCCCGTCAGGGTCGTATAGGTCATTAAGAATATCTATTACTTGTTGCTTCCCATATTGGCAGGCAGCGATTTTATATGCCCGTTGCCTTTTTGTATTATATTCGTTCCATAGTAAGATAAAAGGATATAACAAACATAACAACAGCTTATAGAAGTTGTTCAACCGGTATTCATTATTTACCATATAATTAGGTCTGTTTATCTGGTAAATAAGTTTAGGTATATTTATTTCTCTAAACGGGAACATAGCTAATATTTAAATCCTCCGCAAAATTAAAATATCCTGATACTAATTTTATCCTTCCATTTTCCGCATTATATGTCAGTGAACCATTTGTAGAAACAACGTCAGGGATATATGCTGCTTCAACTCCTGATACTTCTTGGAAGGATTTTTCTAAATCGTTTATGAACAATGGAGCGCCTAACACTATATTCTGTTGTATAGTCGTTTTCATGGATTCTATATCACTTTTCACCTGTGCAAGAGAATTGCCGGCACTGTAATACACTGTCATGCCTTCAGGGAATGTTAATATATCCGGTTCTCGGCTCTGTATGAATAGATTGAATCCCAATGGTATAAAATTTTCGTAGTAATCTTTGAATGCCGTAAGCTGGTCTGAACTCAAAGGAGTTAGATTGCCTGTATTGTCGGTAGTAGCTACATTTAATATTATACCTCCTTCAGACGTCGATACTGTAGCCTGCTTTATAATCCTGTTATTCTCATTTATAGGATTATACCCCATTTCTTTAGTATCATTATCCAAAATTACCAGATTATCCCCATATTGGAAATATAAAGCCTTATCCAGATAATAATCTTTACGTGTTACTCTTAAACTCCGAGCTGTATTGGCTATATTATCTTCTGAAAATAGTATCTCATTGGCTACTATATTGAATATAGTAGAAAGAGCGTCTACAAGACGCATCCATATAGCAGAAGCAGAAGTGTTTACGTTCTGGAATAAAGACTGTATAGCTATTATTATTTGTTGTCTTAAATCTTCCATAATTACTCCGTTCTTAATCTATATAACTCTGCATCTATAAAAAACCAAACTTGGCTTGCTGACGGATTGTTATGTGGCGCAAAAGCCGTAATAGTATAAACTATCCTATCGTTGGTATTTGCACCGAAATCGGAAGGCTCAAATGCCAAATCTGTCATTAACGGGGGAATACCGTTATCCGTCACAACTTGTACTTTTGTAGTATTGTATGGTACTACTACTTTACATGTATGGTTATTGTATATCAAAAAATCTGAAGCCCTTAAATTAATTACGGCCGTAGGCTTCGAATAAACTCCTAATATATAATCGCCTGGCTTTGGATAGTCGAAAACATTACCGGTTTGAAATTTAAATGAGCCTGTCGGTATACTATTTTTAATAGTATCTACATTATAACTCGTCAATTTGAAAGTATAGGTACTACTTGACGAATTATATGTAATAACTCTTAACGTAATAGTGTTACTAGACACATCGACAAAACTAACTGTATTTGTCAAGTTGGACGTTATTGTCGTTACAAATATTCTGTAATTGTTTAATGCTGCTAAATTTGAACGACTATATACAATATTAGCCGAGCTTACTTTAGATACAAAATCAGTCCACCCAGAAGAGACAGAATTAATTACATTGGATATAGCTACTGAAGAAGAACCATCAGTAAGTTTTATAAATGAGTTAGGCATTTCCAACATAGTAGGTCTACCCCCGAATTTTGTTTCTCCCCACTCATTTATAGCATTTATAGTCGTAAATGCAGAGGCGGAGACTTGTATAGGCTCATTCCCATTTAAATCGCTCTCTGTATATTCTGATAATGATGTTATGTCTACATATTGTACTGCCATATATTTAAGATTTAAATACTCCTAATACTTCTTTCCCGTTCATGCTATATACCGCCCTTATATCTCCCATACCCGTAGAATGATAATAAGCGACTTTGCAATTTTCGGCTTTTTGAACCAAATATAAGGTATCTTGTTTATCTCCTACAGTAGTTTGGAATATTACTTCTTGGTCTCTTTGCTCAAATGTAGCATTTATATCTGAAGTAATCTCTACTCTTTGAGATTTTTTTTCAGGGTCATAGGCTACATAAAAATATCCTATACCGTCAGACCACTTTTTTTGTTTTCTAATTATAGCCATATATACAAACTTTTAAATTACCCCCCCCCATATTAACATATTTTTGCATCATGGAGAAGAGGTAATAAAACTTTAAGATACAGTAAATGTAGTGTTGGTTGTAACTTGTACATTGACTACCGAACCGTCTTGTGGTACGGTAATAGTAGCTGGAGTAACCTCCAATCTTGCAGCACCTGCACTCTGTGTAATCGTTAATGTCTGTTTTGTTGATTCTGATGAGCCTTGAATAGTAAACACCTGTGTTCTTGACTCTACAGTATCATTCAACACATAATTAATCTCTATTGAGAATTCGTACTTGTGGTCAGCCCCTGGGTCTCCGGAGATTGCAACACCATTAGTTGCAGTTATACTCCCGTCTGCTGTAAATTGTTTGTCTCCTAAGTCTTCTTCAACAATATCACCGCCCTCTACACTGAATTCTAACTTAGGGCTGTTAGATACTCCTGTTATTGTAACTCTACCAGCTGTGGCAGGGACTGTTACTCCTGTACCTGCTTGCTCTAAAGTGATAAACTCTGGTGCAGCAGCTAAATTTGCTGTTATCGTTTTGTCTGGGGAAACTCCAGCAGCTTTAACAGTAAAAACTGTTTTTACTATTTCACGGTTACCTACATTTGCCGATTCTGCTTTTAGGGTTAATTGGGTATCCCCACTACCTAATGACGGGTCTAATATTACATGCCCTTTTGATATTGCCATAATTATAAAACATTAAAAGTTGAGTTTGTATATATATTTACATATTGATTGTCCCCATTTTGAGGAACCGTAGTAAATGACGGTTGCACTTCCAAATAATATCCGCCTTCTATCGAATCTAATATCTGTTCCAATTGCCTTTCAAATTCTTCATCCGATAAAAGATTTGAATTATACGGGAATTCAGATGCTCTTATCAATGTGGCATTGTTTGAAGTTTGAAGCCCTTCTACATCCAATTCTTGACCTACTGTCAGTTGTGGAGTATAAGACAACAGCCCGTTTAAGGATAATATTTCGTCTATCTGAGAATAATCCCCGCAAACGTTCAACAAAACATCAAAAATCGTATCTCCATATTTAACTTTGTATGCCATATTGCCTGTATTCTGAATTATATACTACTTGCAACTCATATTCATATACTCCAGATTCCTCCGTCTCCTGTACGGAAATTTCTGCTATACGCCCACCGTCATTTAATATTTGATTCTCGGCTCGTGTAGCTAATTCTGTAGCTTCGTTCTGATTCACGTTTATAGCGACTTCCTGAAACCCTACTCCGATACTTGGATTATCTATGCTGGCTACGCTTTTCATGAATATTAATGTTCCATTCTGTACGCTACATGAATCTATAATAACCATATCCGTATCAAATACGATATCATTATTCTCTATATCAAATTTAAAATCTTGCATATAACAGAAATTTCACCCCTAATATAATAATTAAAAATTTAATGTGTAAACGTTTCGTCCTGAAAATCTTCCTGATTGAAATCTTTTGCCTTTGAACTCGGTGCTGGTACTCCTACATTAGACACTGTACCTGTTCCTATTCCAGTGGATGGAACAACCTCAACATGCGTACTTATCGATGGTATGGTATGCGTATGGCTATTGAATGCTTTTACAAAATCGTTCAACTTCGCTTCCAACTTCTCGATATATATCATGGGACTCTCCCCGCCATTTACCTTGACTATTTTGCCCTGCATCTCTATTGAAGTTTCCCCTACTTTTATATCTAATTTCGCGTTGTCAGTCGTATTTGTATATGTTATACCCTCCTTATCCATTGTAAGGAGCTGCTTTTGGCTATCTTCTAACATCTCGAACTGTACAGATACTGACTGCACTTTAGAGAACTTTATAGGGAAAGATAGGGAAGAATCCCCTTGCACGAACCCCAATACACAATTGCTGCCTATTTCTGGGATTTGTATCACAGAAGTAGAATCATGGGGGATAATGGAAAGAGGGATATTGAACATTTGGTTATCATCGTCCGACACGACATCAAATGTCAGCTCTTCCATATTTACTCCAGTAACTTCACCATATACTAAAGATACTGAAGAATAGCTTTTCAACACGTTCCTTAAATTATCCCCTAATTCCTGCATTGCAGAATCGAACTTGGAGCTTTTTCTATAACTTAAAACATCCATTCTTCATTTGTCAATTTTGATGAAACATGATATCCGTTTTCGTTGAATTCCCTTCTTATCCCTAATACATACAGATTCGCGCTGTTTTCAGGGAATAATGTATCAGTGAAATTTACATAGTCGAACAAATCTATGCGAGGATATAACAACGTCGTTATTGTTCCGCTATTATATTCCCCCTTTAATCCTTGATACGCATTATTTGCGAATTCTTCCAACCCTTCTCGTGTCTGTATAGAACTGCAATTCAATCGGATAGGCCTGCCATTTCCTTTATTCCCTACATTTATTGTCGTACGCTTGCCGTTTATATAGCCATTTACCGTAACATAATAATTCTCGAATTTCCCGTTTTTAGGAGATACATCTCGCTCTATTACATTTACAGAAGTGTCTAATTTTATGGTTTTTTTCTGGGTGTATTTTAATCCCGTTCCCATAAATAATTTCCCTTCTGGGTCAATGCCCGTATAAATGCCGAATTTACGCATTAACATCTGTGCTGCTTCAAAGGGGCTGACTCCCTGCCATAATTTTTCGTTGAATGTCGAAGTAGCGGTATAATCGGCTACGGAAATTTCTTCATAATCCCCTGTAAGATTGTTATCCGAACGGTATTTCTTGAATGCCTCATTCCCTACATCGCAACAGACTTTCAACCCTTCATATATCGAGGTCTCTTGTGTCCAATCCTTATTTACGACTCCAAATCTCAAAATAAAACATTTGTCCTCACATACAAGAGTAGTCGGGAACCCTGATTTTATTTTCTTTATAAACCCGTCAAATACGAGCATTTTCCCCGCTTCTGGGTCATTCTCGAAATTTATGTTTACCTGTTCCCCGTAATTGATATTATGGTAATAGGCATATACTTGTATATGAGCCCCTATTTTTATATTAAGCCCTTCTACATCAATTTTAGAACCAGTAATTATTTCATCTCCTTTCAAATAGGCAATAGAATAAAAAGGCAACGTTATTTCCGCTGTTTCCGCCAGCTTCATAACGGTGTTTTCGGATACGAAAGAAACAAAGTTCAATATCTTTTTCCCTTCTATCCAGACTTCATTACCACACCTGAAAAAATTACAATAACATTTCATTGTTTTTCTACAAATAATGTTTGACGCGTTAAATCTACCTCAAGCAAATTAAGGGTAATATTGGTAACTGTAGACCCTTCTTGTGGGTCTATGGCATATCTCGCCAATACGACGAACTGTATCCCTACCTCTTTATTTGTGAAATTATTATATATGGCGAATACCGATTTGTTTTTATACAAATCATTTATAACTGTCGCAAATTTGACTATATCGCCAGCCATTGCGCCTTGATTCTGCCGGAAAGACATAGGGTCATACCTCCCATTGTCGGTTATAGGCTTCCTTTCAAGTTTTATTCTTAATATTATCTCCGCGGGGTTGTATGAAGTCATTTCATATATCGCTGACCCGTCTACCAATTGGCTTTTGACAATATTTTTTGATGCGTTTATAGATAAGCTGTAAGATAACGGCAAATAATAATCGCTTATCCTGAAAATATAGTCATTCTCATTTGTCACGGAAATAAGATTGTCTTTCGCGTTCGCGCTTGAAGCGGAATATCTGGTTTTTTGGTTTATCAATGAACTCTTAACCTTATTCCCTATCCCGTTGATATAACCTCCTTCAGATGATATCGGTATCACTGATTTTACGATTCCTACGGAAGAAAACGTAAGGGCTAATGCTGTAGCTGCTGCTTGCTCCGCATCTCTTATCGTATCCCCCGCTTTTGCAAGCTCTCCCCTTATGTTTTGTGGAATAGATACGGTATTTCTGAATTTATCTTGTAATTCAGACCCTGAACTCGTTTTATAATCATTCTCTTTTGTCATGTTAACGGTGTTGCTTGGTTAAACGCTATATTTAGACCTCTCGCTATTGCCTGTGTCACATAATCCTCTATTTCCCTCATTATTGTTGACGGGTCGGTAGTATTTATGTGGTTGTCCATGTCTACTATGGACTTGTTGAAATTTATAATCAGAGATTTACTTCCCTTTGATAAATCTTTCATACGACCCGTCTCATCTTTAACTGGAGATACTGTAGGAGCAGGAATAAACTCTTTTGAAGTTAATTCAAATGCCCGTGATAACGCTGTCAAATCAGGGGTATAATATCTTAATCTCTTTATTAAATCTTTTGCCTCCTTTGTCCCTAAATTATTAAGATTATTGAAAAGGTTTTCTATATCATCAGCACTTAATTTTATATCTTTTACAGCTGATGTTAAATAACCGGACTTATATAATTTATCATCTGAAGGCTCTCTATATAAATAATTCGTCCTAAGAATTGTGCCTTTTAGCTTATTAATCGCTTGCTCTTTCGTCAAATTATATTCTGGCACCTTAGACCACAATGCAGCAGTAGTCCCTGATGCAAGTCCACCGACAACAGACCCTATCGGTCCAGCAGATGAACCCAATAATGCGCCTGACCCAAATCCTCCTATAAAAGAGCTAATAGTAGGATGTTCATTTATCCAGTTTATTATTTTATTTCCTACGTCTATAATACCAGAAATAAAGGAATCGAAAGCGGATATAGCCTTTTGAAATATTGAACCATCATACCCCTCACCGAATGTCTTGTACAGCTTAGATAATGATTCGTTTATATGTATACTTGTGTTTGCTATATCTTCATAAAAGTCTTCTAAATACTCTAATTTATCAGCCTCTAAATTTTCTTCAGATAATTGAACACGACCTTTCAATACCCCCGCTCTCGGCAATTCAAATTGCCCTATAAATCTTTCAAATGCCTTTATTAGAGCTTGGGGATTTTCTCTAATAAACGAATATATATCTTCTCCTTTATTCTTTGATTGCGCTCTAAGGTCAAAAACATACTTCTCGATTAAAGGCACTGACTTGAAAAGTTCTTTCATGTCTATACCTTGCCAAGTAGTAAGTAATTGTTGTAAGTTCAACCCGACTATCTGCAAATCTCTGCCTGAAACAGCAGAAATCTTAGCTGCTAATTGTCCGAACCATTGGGCATCTCTTGACGATAATTTTGTATCTCCTACAGTTAATCCCGTCATTGTATTCATCAAAGATACTAATCCGGCTCTGGAACCTCCTGTTTGCGTAACAATGTCTGTAGCATTACGGAACATCTCATTATATCCGCTCCCTTGTGCTAATCTTGCCATGTTATATTGCGAGACATTTGATATCGCTTGTGAGGTTTGTTCGCTCATGAGATTATTTCTACCCCAACGGTACAACAACCCGCCTCCGGCTATCGACACCGCTTTTAACCCGACAATTCCACCTAACACCCCAATGACAGATTTTAATGCCGGAATAGCCTGTAATGCAGCTTTACCTACAGAACCTATCAGGTTAGCAAAGTTCCCTAAATTCCTTTGCCAACCTGAGTAAGTAAATGAATTTGCAATAAAATTATTTGAAAATCTTTGTCTTGCCTGATAATATCTATCTATATTCCTTAGTAAATAGCGATTATTCGCAAACGGAGAACGATATGCAGCATAATTCATCCTCCGCCATAAATTCATGCGTTCTTCTGGGATATGTGGATAAGGGTTATATCTTCTCCCTCCTGCCGGATTATTAAAGCTACCTCCCCTACCGCCTATATTGTTTGTTATACTTTTTAAGTTCTGGGCTTTCTTTATAGCATCGTCCAGTTTGGCATTTAGGTCTCCCTTTAGATTAAGCTCTATTTGATAGATATTAGGCATAGATTATTTCTTTTTGTCAATTTTAAATGGTGCGAAATTCACGTTATCCATTATCCATAAAGCAAGACAATGGTATTTTTCTATTTCTTCCAAAGTTAATGATTTTGTAATTTTATTAATCGGAATATGGAAAAAATGAGAAACAAGAGCTTTTTTTATCAAAAGGGGGTCTGTCTTGCTATATTGTGTTAATTTATATTCTATTTCTGCTCGGGCATCTGCATATTTAGGGTTTTCCCTGCCCGATTGATAAAATTTATCAAATCCTCCTGTACTTGTTCTGAAGAGAACAGAGACAGACATGCAATCCCGTCACTTGAAATCCTTTTTGCTAAAGTCTTGTCAACGACAAATATATTAACGTATTTTATTGCGTCGTTTATCTTTCTCTCTGTCGTCGTATCCGAATTATCCAACAAAGAAGTAATGAAAATTGAATCTTCCAAACGTGTACGCTCTGCATGTCTTAATTCTACATCTTCTGTTACTTCTATTTCCTCGAATATCCCTTTTTTGTCCGGTAATTTCTCTACAAATGTGAAATTTGAAACTTTAAATGTGCTCATGTGTTGATAGTTTTAAATGTAAAAAGGAGATAGGGGAATAATCCCCTATCTGATTAAATAGCTATTGGTGTAACTTGTCTTGTAAGTTCTGTTGCCCTGAAATTCAAGGTTACTAAAGTCTGAGGGTCATTAGCATTGACCTCGAAAGAATCATTGCTAAATTGTACTCCTGTATAGGTCAAAGTCGTATCAGTCGGGGTTAAATCCGCCCTGTTGCTGAACATGATAGTAACGGTAAGCCCTTCAGGAATATCAGTTAATGACGGTCTCAACGTAGTTGCTATCCCGTTATAACTGTTTATTAACCTGTTCCATTCTCCTGATTGTATAACAAAAGAACCTGAATAGGCTTTGTTTATACCTTTTACGGAAATAGGAGTTTCAGAACTTATTGCGTAAATCTCATTTACCGACTTTTCTATACTTCCCGAAAAATTCTGCGCTGTGAACAATTGTATAATTGCTCCATTCCCTAAGTTTACCCAAACTTGGACGTCAGCACTTGATATTATTAGTCCCGATTGGTCTGCCATAATTTTAAGAAATTGAAGTTACAAAGAATGTTGTTACAAAGGCTTCACGCATTGCAGGGTTCGGTACTATACTTATAGTCACTTCCAAAGCTTCGGATTGTATGTAATTATCATCCTTAGCCTTGAAGTCGAAATCTATCGCCCCAGCTTGCCCAGCGTTTATTCTCGGAGTGATATATTGGGCTGTAAATTGTGATATAGCTGAACTCTTAAAAGCCTGTAATATCTGACCTGAAGAATCACAAGGGATATTCTGGTTGATATAATAGGTAAGGAACTGTTGGGCATCATCGCAAACTGCATTGCCGACAGCAACTCTTTCTATCTTGTTTAATGCCATAGTAGTGGCGTTGCATGTCGCCCCGTCGTTGTAATATAACCCCTCTATACCTAACCTGTTACGGGTAAATATATATCCTAATGGGGCTACCAGATTCGCGAGAGTGACGTCATATCCGTTTACGGGTGTACCAGTTTTTGGATTGCTGGATACAGAAGCCAAATCACTATCCGTAAAATATTCTTCCGTAGCTACAGAACCCAAAGCTACATTCCCGATAGATGCAGCTATACTCCGGCTGGCTCTTACTCCCAATACACGCCCTACAGAAGACAACCCGTTAGGAGAAGAACCGGTAACGCAATATGCTACACTTGGATAACTCATAGCCGAGCAATCCATAAGTTTAGCTATCTCTGTTGCGCTGCTGAAAGTCCCCTGCTTGATATACGCTCCGTCAAATACACCAACCATTCTGATGCCCAATTCAAACATGTTAGTCAAGAATGTCTGTATCTGATTGAGTGCTTCTTGGTCTGTTTCATTGTTCACGCCTTCACCATATTCAGGAGCGGGCAATGTCCCTTTAGATTGGCAGAATCCTATTGCACGAGGTCTGTTCTTATAACTACCTGAGATAGTCTTGAATATTACCGGCTGTAATGCTGTATAGAAACTTGCAGTAGAGAAGTTTATGCTTGCCGTCGTTTGAACGAGGACAATCCATAACTTAGTCCCCGCTGAAGCTGCACCGTAAAACTCGCTGATGTGTTGGTATAGCATAGTCTTCGCTCCGTTACCTTCCGCCCATTCTGAAGTTATCCCTAAACCTTCGGCTGCTGATAACGAAGTTATCATATAAGGGGTGTTTAACACTAAGTCTTCAGGTAAATTAGATTCCGCACCTGCCACATCAACAACCAAACAAGAAATAGATTCGTCTACTTGGTTACTCCCAATAGACGTATCTTTTAATGAAATATGTATTCCTGTTGTTGCCATAATTATTCTTCTTTAGGTGAGTTATCTTTTGTTTCCTTTTTTTGTTTTTTTCGAGCCTCTTTTAATGCATTGAATTCGCTTTCAATAGAACTATCCATTTTAAGCGGTTCTTTCTTGTTCTTAGCGGAATTGTTAGGCTCTGGCGGGTTATATGATTCTAACACATTTTTAAATTCCTCATTGTTCAGAGGCAGGTTATCCATCGTAATTTCCGCCCACAATAATTTATATTTCCTCCGTTCAAAGTAATCATGTGCTTGTCTTTTGGCGTCGATTTCCCTTCCGAAAACTTTGCCGTTTTCACATACATATATTTTCCCTCGAGATTTTACTAATGAGTATAAATACTGGAAAAAGCCCTCTTGATAATTAGTAAGTTTCATATTGTTTATTTTTGTGTGTTAGTATTCAAGCAGGGGATTTTGCCCCCTGCTTATTATTTATATTATGCACCTGCTACTGCTGGAGCTACGCCATAGATTCCTACTCCGTCCTTACGAGCTGCACCGGCTCCCATACGAGTATCCATAGACATTTCCCATGCCCAAAGGGTAGGTTCTTGTTTTACGAATACATTTGTACGACCTACACCGATAAGGAATTGAGAAGGCAAGAACCCGATAACGCAACCGTAAGCCTTAGCGTTAAGAGTAACCGGTGTATAATCAGAGTCTATCGTGTGACCTGTGTCTAAAGGTTCTCCATATAATTGCGGGTCAACTACTTTGCTTGTAGTAGTATCATATACACCACATATAGAACGCTGTGTAATGTTCATGCCGTAAGCCATCATCTGCATTGGGCCGATATTTTCAGTCGGTAAGTTCAACGCATTTACAAAAGTATCGTTAGACTGCAATTGGTTAGCATAGATAGCGTCCATTACTACCTCTGGACGTTCGATATCCAGATTGAAGTTAGCTTGGATAAACTTCATGCGGAGGCTTAACAAGTCAGCTACCGTGAAATCTTTGATATTACCTGCGGCAGCCGGATTGGCTGGGAACATGCCTGCTGAATTTACAGTAGCGGTACCGGTCATAGGAATAAAAGTACCGTCCTTAACAGCTTCTGCCAACTGTTGGATAATATAGTTATGTTGAGCGTTCGCTACTACTCTCAAAGCCTCAGCCATACCAATGCCTCTCTTGTCATATCTCAACAGATTATCATCGCCAGGCTGCCATGCAATGGCATTTAAAGAAAAAGCATAAGTAGGAATAGCGATTGGGTCATCATCATACAAATACTCGGATACTTTTTCTTTAGGCACCAAAGTATCGAAATAAACTTTAGGAGTCATGTTTATTTCTGGGTGTATCGTACCGGCTGAATCTGAACTAATACGCGGGATTCTATCAGCGAATGTGTTAATAGGGAACAACATGCGATAATACATTGCCAACCACTGTACGGCCACTAAATCCGGTGTTGCCAAGAAATTATAGGTATTGTCTCCGGCAGCCAAAATAGTATCCAATAGTTGCGGAGTAGTTTTTGGAGCTGTCCCTTCAAAACATAAATTCACTTGACCGAAAGAGCTCATAAAGTCACGGTCGTTTTTCAAAATAGACGCCAATTCTTTGTAAGAATCCAGCAAGTCATGAACTGGGATAGGCTTGTGCTCATGAGCATATTTCAAGTCAGAGCCTAATGCCATCATACCCATCTTATTCTTCCCTTCCTGAGAAGAAAGATAAGAATGTAAAGTCTTGTATTCTGTCATAATTTTAGGTTGTTGTGTATTTTCTTTAAAAATTCTTGCTTCAGGGTTTGCATGCAATCTTTCCGCTACTTTTTCAGGCAATTTCTTTTTCAAATCCTCAGACTCCAATTTTTCCTTTTCGTCTTTAGCTTTGGTGTCCTCTACTTCCTTCTTGTCCTCGTCTTCGTCTTCTTTAATGTCTTTGTCTTCTTCTTTTTCATCTTCATCATCATCTTCTAATTTCTTCTTTGAATTCAGACCTAACAAATCTTTCAAAGCCGAAAGGACTGTGTTTTTTGTTTCCTCAGCCTTAAGCTCTTCTTTTGGAGCTTCTGGCTCTTGGACTTCTTGAACTTCGGGCTTAGCCTCCAATTCTTCCTTTTTTTCTTTTTCTTCTTCCATATTATTTAATTCTTCAAAATTAGAACTTAAAGTAATAAATTCCTTTTTATCACAATATAATTTATATTCCACTGGGATATGACCCAATTCATGTTTTACCGCATTGGCATTTGAAGGGATAGTAACTAAAGAGACTTCAAAAACATCAAAAGACTTTGTTTTTTTCTCTCCCCTCTCATTCTCTACTATTACTGCATTCCCGCCAATAGATACGGCTCTTATACAGCCTTCATTGTATAATTTCTCATACATCTTGCCTTTTTCGGTAGAAGCGAATACCAAAACCCCTGTCCATGCGTCATTTTCGAGTTTTATATCATCTATCCTGCCGATAGGCGGTTCCCATGACATATGCTGTTCTACAAGAACGGGATTTTTCAAATATCTGTCCCACTTTATAGACTTGTTCATTACCCTAAATCCTCTATCGTTTAGGGATTCATCCGATAATACTTGCCTTACCATTTTTATAATTTTCTATTAGTTCTTCGTTACCCTCTATTTTCATTTGCCGATAGTTCTCTTTCTTGTCATATTTCCCTAATACAATAGTATCGGCAAAAAATGTTTTGTTTTTGTCGGTATATACATAACCTTTTCTTGCTTTTAACTCTGTCATAATTAACCAGTTATTGTCCAACCTTTATCTGTTGCCGACTGTTTTTGCTCTTCCGTCAATTTTGCATATACTCCCGAATTTAGGGATAATGTCTGTGTTGTCGAAACATTAGCCAATCCGTCAAGTATGCTTTGTATGGATTCATCGCTTAATTGTGATGATTGTGTAAAAGACAAATTATATTTTATGCTCTCTTTTGTAAATCTTACTTCCTTTAAAGATGTGCATCCATTAAATACTAAATTTTGGCTATTAGCATTCCCAATAAATGAAAAATCTAATTCCCCAACAATTGTTTGCAATGAATATCTCCCATTAAATAATAATTGAGCGTTATTAATATTTATTTTGGGAGAGAATGAAATAGTTTTTAATTTGTCGGGGATTATATTAGGTGCTAATGAGAACATATTATTGATATTAATTGAAATATTAGTTGGGATATTTATAAAATGAACTTCTTCTAAAGAAGAGCATCCATAAAAAGAGGATACCATCTGTGTTTTCATATTAGTACAGTCTATAATGTTCCCTTCATTTATTTCTGTTAAGAAATAACAATTCCTGAAAGCGTTATTTAAAGTAATCCATGAAGATGTATTTACATTTATCTCCCTTACACATACATTATTATAAAAACTTATCATACTCTCATTATACGGGACGTATTTCATACTTAATAACCCATATAAGTAGTAATAAGTTGTCTTTGTAGGGAAATTCTCTGGCAAAAATAATACTTTGTCTGATAAGGTGTAAGGTATTTGAACATTCCCTTTCTCCTTATACTGGTCTGTTATCTGCCCGCTCGTGACAATCATATCTAACAAATCAGGGATATACTGCCCATAGCCGTACTTCCACATCATCTCTTCTATCCCATAATGGGGATGTATAGGGGTGACGGGATTTATCTGCTTGTCTATAAGCTGCACAGAGCCTGATTTGGCTTTTATATAGGTTATGTCTATGGTAGAATTGTCCACCATGACACATTCGAATTTCATACGCCAGCATTCGATATCTTCTTCCGTGTCTTCCTTGTATCCCTGCTTGATAAAGTTATTCATGCCACGATACATAGGCAAAAAGTTGTTCCCTTGAAGTATATCCTTGAAAAATTCGGACGCCCTCTCCGTGAAAAGCTCTGTCCTTAGCTTATAGGCAAGATTACGCCTCCATTCATAAATATCTGTCTCTCCCGATAGGGTATAATTTACCAGCCTGTCCATTACTACAATGTCTATATTGATGTTGTCCCTTATCAGACCGCCAATATAAACCATATTGTTAGGGGCTGAATCTACGGTTACTACAATAGCCGGCAATGTCGTGTTTACTACTGTCCTTCCGTCCGATACATTAGACGTCAATACGGGTATATGATTCTCTATGACAATATCCGTTTGCCTGAAAAAATCTATTAATTTTTTAGTCAATAACCCTATCATATGCCCTATTTTTCGCTAAAATATGAAGTTTTTTATTATCAATCAATTATTTATTGAAATTTTTGTTCCAAACCGTCAAAATCGCCTTATGCGCCCTCCTATATGTACGCTCGCCTACCCCCATGAATTGGCGGGCTGGTATTTGAGGGGGTTTCCTGTTTATTTTATAGGCAGGCTGAACCCATTTTTTAGGAGACTTTCCTCCTTCATTCTGCAATTGTGCGTACGGAACGCTGGTTTTAAGCCCTGCTGTATAGGGAACATTGGTTATTTTCTTGATAGAATTGTACAATCTTCCTGTTCTCTTTAGTTTAGGGTAAGGCAATTTTACGCCAATAGGGGTATTATGCACGTCGTACATACGCTCTTTCCATTTCTGTGCCCCTCCGTCGTTGGTATATGCCTCTTTCTGGAAATTCTGCTTCGTTTCCTTGAGCATGCTTTCCGATATCGCCTTGGGCATTTCGTCCCTTACACAATTCCTAAGACTCTTGAGCTTGTTTATCATATCCTGCATCGTATCCGCCATCTTTCTTGCTTTTAGGGGTAAAAATGCTCTTTATCTTGTCTACTGTGTTGGTAATCCATGACTTGTTGGTGACTTTTTTGTCGATATCCCCTTCATCCAACCCCACTTTTTGCAGGAATTGTTCGGAAATCCGCAACCCTTGCTTGCTCAAAGTATCCGTAATCTGGATAAAATGCTTGACAGAGATACTCTTGTCGGGAATAATCACTACCTGATAATCCGTCAAATCCTTGTTCTTTATCAATCTCGCCAATTTCGGCATGGTCTGGGTATTCGTCACCCTTAAAATGTCCTTGTTGTCTTCGTCAAGGATATTCTTGTACAATTGCATGTGAATTTCCGCCAACTGCTCGGAATTCGTGTTCTTTTCGGTGTTCCCGATTAACGTACTTCCGGTGATAAGCTGCATAAGCTCGCTTTCCCACTTGTCTACCAACTCCTTGTGAGCCCTGAAAGCTTCGCTCGGAGCTTCAGTATTGACGGAATTTATCTCTACTTGGTATTTCCTCTCCTTATTCGTGGACAATTCGTTTACCTCAAAGGGAACTACCGGTGTGGCGGTAGGGTCATTTATCAATCTGGCGTATTCCGCTGCTATCTGCTGTGCTTCTTCGTTCTGCGCCTGATACCCTATCGTATAGCGAGGATAGGAATAACGCCCCGTCAGAATGCCCCAATTGCGATAAGAATTCACTATCTCGATTATAGCCCGTGTAACCTCCTGCATCAGACCTAATTTATAGTCTTCTTCAGGGGAAGCCTCGAAATAAAACATGTTATCGTAATCGTCAAATTTAGCCACACTCTGGATATCAAAGGTCATATAACGTATCGCCCTGTTGAACATGTCTATATTCCGCATAGGGAAATCCGTTACAATGTCCTTTTCTATATCTATCTGCTTGCCTGCTACCCCGCGAATCTTCGCGTTCAACGGAGCACGGCAAACAAGCTGCTTGAAAATGTTGGTCTGCGTAAAATATTTGGAAAATTTGTCGTCTATCCTGCTCATTTCCCCGTATTTCGCCAAAGCATAGAAGTTCTTTTGGGCAGGAACATATCTCTTGTCCAATAAGGACACCAAAAAAGGACTCGACTGTATAGCCCACGACTGCAAAACGCCATAGTAGTACAAATCACTGTAATTTATAGCCCTGTCTATAGCATCCCTCCAGTATTTCGCTGTATACGGAGTGTCATAATAGTTAATAAGATATTTTGACTTAACTACTCCAGTCCCTACAGACTTGGGAATGTAATAAGGGTCTATTTGGGGTGTATTCCAGATTGTCATATTAGCCTATATAATCATTTATGTTCGTTACTATTTTACCTATCGCGTTAGGCTCAGGCTTGTTAACCGCCCCAGTCATGCGGGATGTCCCAGACTTCATCCTGTGTATAGTAGACATCACACTGTTGTACTGGTTCGTGAAAACAGTACTCCACGCAAATGTAGAACCCATAAAGGCTGATGCCGTCAATACCCTTACCATAAAGAACAAATCAGGATGGACATTCTTCATTACCGGCAACATCTCCTCCAAATCGTATATATTCCCTATCTCGCCAGCCAAATAGCCTATAGCGGATACATAGGCGTCTTCCAATGCCGTCGGATTCATGCCTATTATCTCATCACATGTGTTAGGCTGTATCCATTGATATAAATCTTTTATCTCTATCATATTATAAGGACTTTAATTTCCCTCCTATCGCTATAAACATCTTCGTCTTCTTCTGGGCTGGATTGACTATCTTCAGATTCCTCCCCATTAACGAAACTCCTTTGGCTACCGCGTCCGGTATGTCGTCTTTCTTCAACGGACTCTCTTTCCTCGAAAACTCCAAAAACTGCTGCACCGTAATCTCACCCATAGGAGTGTTCTTCATCTTGTCGTTGAACATTATCCCCCCATTCTTGAACAACGGGTCTAAAGTGGACTCAATGTTGTAAAACTTGTTACCGTGATTGCGCGTGTCCCACTCTATCGGACATATCCACCCCTTTTGCGCCTGAAAGTTAAGCAATGTTTTGTTGAAATCCAACGGAACTTGCTTTTTTTCAATGTATAAACGTGGCGTTATCGGACATTTTACGTATAAGCTATATATGCCTTCCAACATCTCGTATGTGCTCCCCTGTACTGCATATACGTCCACCAACCATATCTTGTCTTTCGTCAACCCCAACAATACGCATGCCTTGTAATCGTTCTTTACACTCTCCTTAGCCGACGGGTCTACGTAGATTATATAGCGTACAAACGATTCTTCTTCCGGCATTGTCCCCCATGGTATATGGTGGAATATCTCCCCCTCCATCTCATCGTAATACTCCCCGTCCAAAAACCTACGCTTGTCTATCTTCGACAAACTCTTCATCGTCAACATATAACTCGAAGATACATTCTCCTTGTTGTCCTCTACACTGAAATGCTTCTTGTACAACATCGCCTGTATACTCGGGTCTAACTTCATCCCTGTATCGTAATCCTCATACAAAAAAAACCTCTTGTAACTCCAATGATTCTTACTGCACGGATTCAACGCATACAATATCTTGTTCTTTACCGGCAACTTCTGCGCTAACCTTGTCAATAACTTACTTACCGGCTGCCAACTTATCTCACT
>OBLG01000666.1_pt1 | contig 34674 bp, 17 predicted proteins | sample 1517451 | NCBI WGS metagenome assembly OBLG01 (sample SAMN04571694, study PRJEB22368) | human gut metagenome | biome: human gut; material: stool | host: Homo sapiens | place: Luxembourg | collected 2012-06-29
TCCGTCATGCTGCCGTCCGTCATGCTGCCGTCCGTCATGCTGCCGTCCGTCATGCTGCCGTCCGTCATGCCGCTGCTGCTGTTATCGGGATCGAAGGTGCTCTCGTCGTAGGTCACGCAGGTCATGCCGGCCTTCAGCGTCTCGTCGGGGAAGGCGATGTAGTCCGCCGCCGTCAGCCCGTCGGTGACGACGTAGGTGTCCAGCTTCGCGTCATGCTCCCCCAGCGTCACGCTGCGCTTTTCCAGCTTGCCGCTGCTGCTCTGGGCCCACACCCAGGGGGAGGAGTCCGCGTCGTTGATGAAGTAGGCCGGCAGGTGGATGGCGTTGGCGTCCTGTGCGCCCTGTCCCAGATCCGGCTCGATGTACACGTGCTGGCCCATCAGCAGCCCATCGCTGCTGCTGAGCTCCACATAGAACGGGTACTTGCTGGAGTTGCCGGTGTCGCTGCTGCCGCTGTCGTAGTTGTTGTTGCTGCTCTGGGCGGGGTTGTTCCAGTCGATGCTGGAGATGGTGCCCTGCCACGTCTGGTCGCTGACGCGGGAGCGGATGACGACGCTGATGCCCTCGCTGAGCACCGATGCGTTGTTCTCGTTGACGTAGCCCTTCACGCGGTAGCCGCCGGTCTGCACGATGGAGATCAGGGGCAGAGGATTGTTGTTGTTGTCGGTGCCGCCATTGGCGTTGACGCTCTTGACCTCGCCGGCCACCTCCGCCTTCACGGAGCTGTTCTGCATGTTCTTCTGCAGCTTCTCGATGTCGCGGTTCTTTTCAGCGATGCTGCGATTGGTCTTCTGCATTTCGTTGTTGTAATTCCGAATGTCCAGCAGCAGCCGACGGCGCTCGGTGTCATCCGTGGTTTCGTCCAGCGCGTCCTCCGCCTGCTTCTTCTCTTCCTGCTGTGTTTCCAGCTGAGACTTCAACTCCTCCAAAGACAGTTGGGCATCCTCTAAATCGATTTCAAGCTGGCTCATATCATAGGTGAACAGCACGTCGCCCACGTTGACGGCGTCGCCCGCCTTGACCTTGATCTCGCCGATGGTCATGGAGTCGTCCTTTTTGATGTTGGTCTCGCCCAGTGCGCTGACCACGCCGGCAAAACGGTCCGTCATACCGGCGGAGCCCAGCCCGCAGATCATGGAGACGGATTGCACGGATGCTTCGCCGGCGCTCTGACCGCAGCCGGCGGCCACGCCCAGCAGCATGGCCAGCGCCAGAATGAAAGCAGCTTTCTTCATGGTGTTATCTCCTTTGCCTTTCCTCTGCGGTGCGCCGCAGTATTCCACATACATGTATGACGGCGCACTGCGGAAAAATGTTCCGCAGAATTTGTGAAAAAGCGTCGTCAGATGCTTGATTCCATCTTACCATGGCGGCCCCGTGCGAATGTGAACGGAATATGAACAAAGCATTAAGGCCCGACTAAGATTGCCGCCGAAAATGTTGACAGCGCGGCGGCCCATGGCATACAATATCACCATTCCCATACGCCGCCTCTGTCTGCGCGGCGTCTGAAAGCGGGAGGGATCTCTATGACGAAAAAACGCATACGTCAGATGAACAGCGCCCTGCGCCGCCGCCTTACCGGCCGCCCTGCGGCGGACTGGCTGCCCCAGGGAGAGTCGTTTGCCCGCCGTCTGGAGACGGAGGGCTATATGCAGCGCTTTGTCCCCCTGTTTCAGGGGCGGCGCCTGCGCTGCGCCGATGTGCTGGCCCTGTGCCGCCCGGAGCTGGACGCTCTCAGCGGCGGAGCTGCGCCGCAGCAGGGCTGGCTGGCCTATACCTACGACTTTGCCCGCCGCCTGCTGTATCCGGAGCGGGACACGCCGGAGCCCTTCGGCCCCGGAGCCGTGTTTTTCCTGTCGGTGCTGCAGGTGCTGTTCGCCGCGGAGAACGAGGTGCTGCCGCCGAACCCCGCCTGGACGTTCCGGCTCCTGACGGAGGCGGAGCTGTCCGGCAGCGCCTGCGCCGTCAGCTACGTCCAGATGCTGCGCTGTTGGAAGCGGGAGTACGTCTATGAGCTGATGCGTCTGGGGCTGGAGGCCACGCCCTACCGCACGCTGGAGCACATCGCCGGCGTCCACCACGTGGCCATGACGGCGGGCCGCGCCCTGCACCGCGCCGGTATCCCCGTGGATCTGGCGCTGGTGTCCGGCAGCGCCGCCGGACACGATATCGGCAAATTCGGCTGTCGTCCCGGGGAGCGGGTGCCCTACCTGCACTACTACTATACGGATCTATGGTTCCGCCGCCGCCGTCTCACCGACATTGGCCACGTGGCCGCCAACCACTCCGTCTGGGATCTGGAGCCGGACTACCTGTCTGTGGAGTCGCTGCTGCTGATCTACGCGGACTTCCGCGTCAAGCAGAGCGTAGGCCCCGATGGGCGGGAGATCACCCGCATCTCCTCCCTGTCGGAGGCTTTCGACGTGATCCTATCGAAATTGGACGCCGTAGACGATGCCAAGCGGCAGCGCTACATGCGGGTCTACGCCCGCCTGCGGGATTTCGAGCAGTTCATGGCCGACAAGGGGGTGGACGTGACGCTGCAGGGCCATGACACGCCGCCCCGCCCGCAGAAGCAGACGGCCCTCATGACCGACGAGGAGGCTCTCCACGCCCTGACCATGCAGTGCGTGGGCCACAACATGGAGCTGATGAGCCGTCTCACCGGTCAGCGCAGCTTCGCCCAACTGCTGGAGCTGGCCCGGGGCGAGACCAACTGGCGCCGCCTCCGCGCCTATCTGGGCGTGTTCGAGTCCTACTCCCTGTATCTCCACATTCCCCAGAAGGTCCAGACGTTGGCCTTTCTCTACGAGCTGCTGATGCACCGCGAGGGTGACATCCGCCGTCAGGCGGCGGCGCTGCTGGGAGAGATCATCGGCGGCTTCCACGCGGGCTACGCCAAGGAGCGCCCTGCGGGCAGCCGCCCCGACCCCCGCGCCATCACCGATCTGGACCAGTGGAAGCTGTATCTGGAGAAGATCATCTACCCCGACCACAAGCTGATGCCCCAGCACCGCCGCTGGATCGGCTATACCCTGAAATTCGCCGTCAACTCCCTTCTGCAGCACAGCGCGGGACGGGAGGAGCGGTTCCTCTCTCCCCTCTTTGCCTACTATCGCCACCCTGAACAGGTGGCGGACACCGTGGCCTTCCAGCTGCTGGACACGGCGGCGGCTCTGCCTGCGGCAGCCTATTCCCGCCGCCACACGGCCCTGCTGCTGCACTTCGCTCAGGAGCTGTCCACCCACGACTCAGTGGAGGTACGCACCGCCGCCGTGCTGCTGCTGGACCGGCTGCACCGGCTGTCGCCCCGCTCCGCCGCGCCCCTGCGGGCGCTGGAGCACATCTCCTGCGACGGCAGCAGCACCCTGCGCCTGCTGCGGGAGGACGTGCTGTCCGGCGGCGCCCCCGTCATCCTGGCGGATGACGCCGTGTCCGAGATCTTTCTGGACAACCTCAAGACCGCCACGCCGTGGCTCACCAAGCAGGCCAATATCCGCCTGCTGACGGATTTTGCCCGCAGCGGCGCCAGCCCTGTCCTCCACATCGCCACCCACCTCTCCAACCTCATCAAGGTCAGCGACCGCGTCACCGTGCGCCATAGTGCCGGTAATGCCCTGCTGGAGCTGGCGCCCCGCCTGACGGCGGACCAGCGCAACGAGGTGGCGGTGGAGCTGTGCCGCGGCCTGGAGCTGGGGCAGCAGGAGTTCACCAAGTATATCCCTGACTATCTGGGCCGCTTCATGCTGTGGCTCCCCCCTGCCGAGCTGGATGAGCTGCTGGACGACCTCTGGGTGAACCTCAGCGCCGCCGACAGCCGCGTGGCCGCCTCGGTGCTGGATACCGTGGGCGTGGTCTACGAGGCCTACGACACCTATCGCACCCGCTTTCCCGAGGCGGACGAAGCCTATCGCCGCCGCCGTCAGCGGCTGCTGGGCATGCTGATGCGCGGCCTGTACGGCATCGACGACGCCGTGCGGCAGGAGGCGCTGTACGTTCTGGGCCGCAGGGTGTTCGGCTCCGCGGAGCTGGGCGACCACGAGAAATGCCGCGCCTTCGTGCTGACGGAGCGGAAGCTGCTGGCCGCCTACGACGAGGAGCCGGACCACGGCCTCACATTCTACTACCGCGCCGCCATGCTGGGGCGGCTCTACCGCTTCATGACAGAGGAGCAGCTGTTTCGCGAGGGCTTTGATTTCGGCCCGCCCCGTCCCATCGCCTTCTTCCCCGGCACCTTCGACCCCTTCACCCTGTCGCATAAGGGCATTGTCCGCGCCATCCGCGACGCGGGTTTTGAGGTGCTGCTGGCCATCGACGAATTCTCATGGTCCAAGCGGACCCAGCCCACCCGTATCCGCCGCCGCATCGCGGCCATGTCCGTGGCCAACGAGTTCCACGTCCACATCTTCCCCGAGGATTTTCCGGTGAACATCGCCAACCCCGCCAACCTGCGCCAGCTGCGTCAGGCGTTTCCGGACCGCGGCGTCTCCATCGTGGTGGGCAGCGACGTGGTGGCCAACGCCTCCTCCTACCGCAAGCCGCCGCAGCCGGACTCCATCCACACCTTCGACCACGTGATCTTCCGCCGCACCGAGCCGGACGCCGCACCGGCGGATTACACCTGCATCACTGGACATGTGCTGGAGCTGACGCTGCCGCCCCAGCTGGAGGAGATCAGCTCCACCCGCATCCGCGAGGCGGTGGACGCCAACCGCGACGTGTCCAACCTTATCGACCCCATGGCTCAGGAGTTCATCTACCGCAGGGGCCTGTACCTGCGGGAGCCCCAGGATAAGCCGGTGCTGCGGACGGAGGATCTGGCCTTCCTGCCCTGCCCCGCGCCGGAGAGCCGGACGGAGCAGCTGCTGCGCCAGATCTTCCCCGATGACGGCGGCCCCATGCTGGAGCGTCTCCGCGCCAGCGGCGACGAGCTGCTGCTGCTGACCGACGGCGTCAGCGGCCATGTGCTGGGCGCGGCGTCCTACCGCTGCCTGGACTCCCAGCACCTGTTTGCCCGCCTGAACGATGCCGCCCTCAGCGCCGTGGTCCGCCAGAATGCCGGCGGCCGCACCCTGCTGGTCAGCGGCCTGTTCGTCCCCCGGGGCGACCGGCAGCTGGACTTCGGCCAGCTGCTGCTGACAGAGGTGCTGACCACCGCACTCAGCCGCGAATATACCTACGCGCTGTACTGCCCGCTGGAGGGCGCCGTCTCCGGCTATGGCCGTCAGCTGGCGCAGCTCCAGGGCTTTGTGCCTGTCCAGCATCGGGAGGGCTACGACGTCCTGGGCGTGGACATGCGCTGCCCCATCGTCCTGAGCCGCAACGTGGAGACGGCCATCAAAGCCCCCCTCAGCACGTCGCCGCGGGTGCAGACCGCCATCGCCGAGGCCCACCGCCGCCTGCAGAGCATGCTGACGCGGCTCCAGCCCGGCTCTCTGGTGCTGAGCCTGTCCGCCGGCGTCATCTACCACCGCCTGCTCCAGCGCATCACCCGGTGCAACAGCGTGCCGGCGGAGCCCACGACGCCCCGGGTGCTGGGGCCCGACATCTGCGTGCCCTACGGCAAGCTGCTGCGCGGCGTGGCGGTGCCCAACACCGTTACCAAGACCCTGCGCACCGACAAGGTCTACGAGGCGGACCTCAGCACCTATTCCATCGAAGCCTACCCCGACTACTCGCCGCTGCCGGATCAGGTCCGCACCATCCGCGCCTTTGACCGGCCCGTCATTCTGGTGGACGACATGCTCCACGACGGCAAGCGCATCCGCCGCCTGGCCCCCCTGCTGGAGGAGACCCACACGCCGGTACACCAGGTGCTGGTGGGCTACCTCACCGGCATGGGCCGCGACCTCATGGAGCAGCTGGGTTATCCGGTGGACGGCATCTACTACCTGCCCAACCTGCGGATGCGGTTTGTGGAATCCACGCTGTATCCCTTCATCGGCGGCGACACCGTCCGCCGCGCCGAGCCGCTGTCCGGCGGACTGCAGCCCTCGGTGAACCGCATCCTGCCCTACGCCTCGCCGGAGTTCGGCCCCATGGACGGCCGTACCGCGTGGGAGCTGAGCCTTTGCTGCCTGGAAAACGCGCGGGACATCCTGCTGGCGCTGGAAACGGAGTTCCGCAGCCTGTACGCCCGCACCCTGACGCTGAACCGTCTGGGCGAAGCGGTGATCCTGCCCCTGTGCCCTGATAAGGGCGGCTGCATCGCCTACGATGCCAGCCGTGCCGCCTCCGCCTGTCTGGAGGGGGACATCGAGGTGCTGAAGCGGATGCGCCCCGGCGACTGATACGAATGGCTACGAGAGGAGAACGACCATGGAGCTTTTCAACAAGGTTACGGCTGGGCGTCTGGCCCTGCCGGAAAAAGTGCGCGTGAACCTGCTGGCCCTGGGCGATGTGGGCAGTACCCTGCTGCTGGGCCTGCGGCTCATGGGCGGGGATGTCATCTCATCCATCGGCATCTGCGATGTGCGGGAGAATGCGGCCCTGCGCTGGGAGTTCGAGCTGAACCAGATCCAGCCGCCCTCCGGCGCGGCCCTGCCGCCGGTGGAGATCATCTCGCCGGAGCAGCTGTTTGACGGGGACGTGTTCCTGTTCTGCGCCTCCCGCATGGTGCCGGACACCTCCGTCACCGGCGGCGACGTGCGCATGGCCCAGTACGGCCTGAACCGTGAGCTGGCGGCGTCCTACGCCCGCATGGCGCGGGACAGGGGGTATCAGGGCCTGTTCTGTGTGGTCAGCGATCCGGTGGACCCCCTGTGCCGCGCGGTGCTGCGGGCGGGCGGCTGGCCGGACGGTACGGGCCTGCGGCCCTGTCAGGTGCGGGGCTTCGGCCTGGGCGTCATGCACGCAAGAGCGCTGTACTTCGCCCGCAAGGATCCCCGCTTTGCCGCCTACCTCACGGAGGGCCGCGCCTTCGGACCCCACGGGGAGGATCTGGTGCTGGCCAATTCCATCGACCGCTATGACGACGCCCTCTCCCGTGAACTGACGGAGCGGGTGGCCCACGCCAATCTGGAGATGCGGAAGCTGGGCTTCAAGCCCTACGTGGCCCCGGCCCTCAGCTCCGGTGCGCTGAGCCTGCTGGCCCTGCTGCGGCGGGAGTGGCACTACTCCTCCGTGTATATGGACGATATTTTCATGGGCTGCCGCAACCGGCTGACACCGGACGGCGCCATCGAGACGGAGCATCTGACCCTGCCGCCGGCACTGGAAGCGCGGCTGGCGGAGACGGCGGCGCGGCTGCGCGCCATCGACTGAGGAGGTGCGGGCCATGCTGACGGTGTTATTGCCGGAGAACCGGTACAGCCCGCCCCTGCGGGAGCTGCTGGAGCCCCTGCTGCCAGAGGGCAGCGTGTTCCGCGATCCTGATGCGGGGCTGGAGAGCCTGACGGGGCAGCGGCTGCTGTTTGCCGTGGCGCTGGATGAGGGCGGCTGCAGCGAGGCGTATTACCGGATGCTTTCCCGCCTGCGCCGCAGCACCACGCTGCTGCGTGGCTGCGTGGCGGGTCTGGTGGTCACCGGCGTGGGGGAGTTTTACACAAAGGACGTGGCGCGGGACATGGTGTTCGCCGCCAACCAGTCCGGCTGCGCCTTTCTGGGGCGGCCGCTGGTGGAGGCCACTGGCTCCCTGCGGAACTTCCGCACCCAGGCCCAGATCGGCGGCACCGATGAGGTCACAGCCTTTCACGCCGCCGTGGCCGAGCTCATCGGGCGTCTGGCGGACTGGGAAAAGCCCGCCCCCATCCGGCACATCCTGGCGCTCCACGCCTCCCAGCGCAGCACCTCCAACACGCTGGCGCTGTGGGAGCTGGTGAAAAGCGCCCTGCCGGACACGGTGACAGTGGAGGAGATCTGCCTGCGCAACGGCACCATGGCGGATTGCAACGGATGCAGCTACACCGCCTGTCTCCACTTCGGCGAGCAGGGCGGCTGCTTCTACGGCGGGCCCATGGTGGAGGAGGTGTATCCCGCCATCCGGCGGTGCGACGCGCTGGTGATGCTGTGCGCCAATTATAACGATGCGCTGGCGGCAAACCTGACCGCCTGCGTCAACCGGATGACGGCGCTGTTCCGCCAGAATCGCTTTTACGACAAGCGTTTGTTCGGGCTGGTGGTGTCCGGCTACTCCGGCGGCGACCTGCTGGCACGGCAGCTGATCTCGGCCCTGAATATGAACAAATCCTTCTTCCTGCCGCCCCACTTCTGTCTGCTGGAGACGGCCAACGAGCGGGGAAGCCTTGTGAAGCTGCCCCACATCGCCGACGAGGCGGCGCAGTTTGCGCAGCGCATGATGAAGAATTAAAAAAATCCTCCCGATTTGTCAGGAAAAATCGGGAGAACGGGGAAAAGCAGAACAGGACAAGGGGCGGATATGCGAAAAACGCATATCCGCCCCTTGCCCTGTTGGGGGAGAAACGATCACGTCAGGAATTTGGCTTGTCATGTTTGCTGCGGAGGGCCTCGTTCAGCGTCCGCCAGCCCAGCATGGCGCACTTTACCCGCGCCGGCATGTGGGCCACGTCACGCAGAGCGCCGGCCTCCTCCAGCTGGTCGATCTCATCCTCCGAGGCCTCGCCGCGGATCATCTTCTGGAACAGCTCGCAGAGGCGGAGCGCCTCATCCTGCGGGCGTCCGATGACCATGCCCAGCATGATGTCCGCCGACGCCTGGGACACGGCGCAGCCGCTGCCCACGAAGGCCCCGTCGGTGATGGTCTGGCCGTCGGTCTTGAGCTTCAGGCGGATCTCGTCGCCGCAGCTGGGGTTGACGCCGGCCAGCTCGATGTCCGCATCCGGCAGGTCGTGCTTGAACTCCGGATGGAGGTTGTGCTCCGTCAGGATCTCGTTATAAAAGCGGTTAGTTTCCATAGCCCATACGCTCCCTGATGGTGGACAGGCTCTGCAGCAGGCGGTCCACCTCGTTTTCCGTGTTGTAGAAGGCGAAGCTGGCCCGCACCGTGGCGCTGTATCCCAGATGCTGCAGCAGCGGCTGGGCGCAGTGATGTCCGGCGCGGACATCCACACCGTCGCAGGCCAGAATTTCGCTGACATCGTGGGGGTGGACGCCCTCCACGGTGAAGGTGACGATGCCGTTATGCTCCTCGGCTCTGTCGGAGCCGATGACGTGGATATGGGGCATATCGGCCATGCCGGTCAGCGTCCGCCGCGTCAGGGCCAGCTCCTGCCGGTGCATGGCGTCGAAGCCCACGGACTCCACATACTCAATGGCGGCGCGGAGCCCCGCCGCGCCGGCGGCGTTGACGGTGCCGGCCTCAAATTTATGGGGCAGCTCGGCAAACACCGCGCCCTCACGGGTAACGGACTCGATCATCTCGCCGCCGGTGAGGAAGGGGGGCATCTCCTCCAGCAGGGCACGCTTGCCGTACAGCACGCCGATGCCCATGGGGCCGTAGACCTTATGGCCGGAGAAGGCCAGAAAATCCGCGTCCAGCGCCTGCACGTCCACAGGGATGTGGGGCGTGCTCTGGGCGCCGTCCACCACCATGACCGCGCCGTGCCGGTGAGCGATGTCGGCCAGCTGTCGGATGGGGTTGACGCGGCCGATGACATTGGAGACGTGGGTCACGGCCACCAGCTTCGTCTTGTCGGTAATGACGGCCTCGGCCCTGTTCAGGTCCAGACTGCCGTCAGGCTCACACTCCAGAAACTTCAATGCCACGCCGGTCTGGCGGCACACCATCTGCCAGGGCAGCAGGTCGCTGTGATGCTCCAGAATGGAGACCACCACCTCGTCACCGGCCCTGATATGGCTGAGACCGTAGCTGTATGCCGCCAGATTCAGACCCTCGGTGGTGTTGCGGGTGAACACGATCTCCGACGTGCTTCCGGCATTGAGGAAGCGGCGCACAGCGGCCCGGGCGTTCTCATAGGCATCGGTGGCCGCCACGCTCAGGGGGTACAGGCCCCGCAGGGGGTTGGCGTTCTGCTCGCAGTAAAAGCGGTTCACCGCGTCCAGCACGCACTGGGGCCGCTGGGCCGTGGCCGCGTTGTCCAGATAGGCGATGTCCTGCGCCATCAGCAGGGGGAAGTCCTTTCGATAGGCGTTGGTCATGTCACATACCTCCGTTCAATTCATGCTGCACCGTCTCGGCGGTGGCGTCGTCGCCCAGATCGTGGGCCAGACGCTCCACGGCGGCACGGGCCATCAGTCGCTCCGCCGCATCGCGGTCGAAGCCGCGGCTCTCAAAGTAAAACAGGGTGTCGTCATCCAGCGCGCCGATGGTGGCGCCGTGGGTGCCCTCCACGTTTTCCTCAGCGCAGAGGATCAGGGGCACGGTCCTGTTCACCACATCATCGCCCAGCAGCAGCACCGTCTCCTGCTCGCTGCCGGTGGAGCCGGCGGAGCCGTTCTTGAAGTCGATGGTGCCGCGGAACACCTTTTTGGCGCTGTCGGACAGAGCGCCGGACACATCGATGTCGCTGTGGGTGTTCCGGCCCACATGGTCCACGGCCAGATTCAGGTCGATGACCTGCTGCTTCCGGCCCAGATAGCCCATGGCGGCCTTCAGGGACGCACCGTCGGCCAGCGTCAGCCGGTCGTCGGCGTAGGTGTCGCCCCGGCCGGGAAGCAGGCGGTACAGCTCCACGGAGCTGCCCTCCGGACAGTGGGCCGAGACCTCGCTGCGCAGGACGGCGTGCTCATCCATGACCTGCACCTGCACCAGACGGATGACTGCGCCCCTTTCAGGCCGCAGCACCGTCCGGACATGGAGGTGATCGCCGCCGCGGAACGTCTCGTACACGGTGACGCGCTGGCCCCGGGCGGCGGTGATCTCCACCGTTCTGCGGGCGTAGGGGGCATCGGCGGACAGCTCCAGCCGTCCGTCGGAGGACAGCACCTCCGTGCCGCCGTCCACGGCGCCCGCTTCGTCCCAGAGGAGGGCCGTTTCGTTGACGCCCAGCCGGTTCCAGGTGCGGGTGGGCAGTTTATTTACCAGGATCGTTTCCATTGACAGACTCCTTTCCCACTTAGCCGATGCTGCCCTTCATCTCAAGGCGGATGAGGTTGTTCATCTCCACCGCGTACTCCACCGGCAGCTCCTTGGAGACGTTGTCGGCAAAGCCGCTGACGATCAGGGCACGGGCGTCCTCCTCCGTCAGGCCGCGGCTCATGAGATAGAACACGGCGTCGCCGCTGATGCTGCCGATGCGGGCCTCGTGGCCGATGGCGGCGTCACGGGTGCGGACATCCATGGCGGGGATGGTGTCGGAGCGGGACTCCGAATCCAGCATCAGGGACTGACAGGATACCGAGGACTTGGCGCCCTTGGCGGTTTTTTCCACCACCACGCTGCTGCGGAAGGTGCTGACGCCGCCGCTCTTGCTGATGGAGCGGGTGTTCATATACGAACTGGTATTTTTGCCGATGTGGACCACCTTGGCGCCGGTGTCCAGATCCTGCCCCGCGCCGGCGAAGGTGACGCCGGTGAACGTCATGCGGGAGCCGTCGCCCTTCAGGACGCTCATGGGGTAGAGACAGCCGGTGTGGGAGCCGAAGGAGCCGGACACCCACTCGATGACGCCGCCTTCCTCTACCAGCGCCCGCTTGGTGTTGAGGTTATACATGTTCTTGGACCAGTTTTCGATGGTGGAATAGCGCAGCTTGGCGTTCTTCTTGACGTACAGCTCCACGCAGCCGGCGTGGAGGTTGGCCACGTTGTACTTGGGGGCGGAGCAGCCCTCGATGAAGTGGAGGCTGGCCCCCTCGTCCACGATGATGAGGGTGTGCTCGAACTGGCCGGCACCCTTGGCGTTCAGCCGGAAGTAGGACTGGAGAGGGATGGACACCTGCACGCCCCTGGGGACGTACACAAAGGAGCCGCCGGACCACACCGCGCCGTGGAGCGCGGCGAACTTGTGATCGGTGGGGGGCACCAGCTTCATAAAGTACTTGCGCACCATGTCGGCGTACTCGCCGTGGAGCGCACTCTCCATGTCGGTATAGACCACGCCCTGAGCCGCCACCTCGGCGCGGACGTTGTGGTACACCAGCTCGGAATCGTACTGGGCGCCCACGCCGGCCAGAGACTTGCGCTCCGCCTCGGGAATGCCCAGACGCTCAAAGGTATCCTTGATGTCCTGAGGCACGTTTTTCCAGTCGTTCTGCATTTTGGCGTTGGGCCGGACGTAGGTGGCGATATGGTCCATGTCCAGACCTGCCAGCGACGGGCCCCAGTCCGGCAGCGGCGCCTCGTTGTAAATTTGCAGGGAGTGGAGACGGAACTGCTGCATCCAGACGGGGTCGTTCTTCTCCTGAGACAGCTTTTCCACGATGGCGGGGGTCAGGCCCGCCTCCATGCGGTAGGCATCGTGCTCCGCGTCCCGGATGTCGTATACGCTGCGGTCGATGTCGTCTACATAGGTCTTTTCGCGCATGACGGCACCTCCGTTCACTGCTGCTGAAGGCCGGTGAAGCCCTTTTCGTTGATGGCGTCCACCAGCTCCGGCCCGCCGTTCTTTACGATGACGCCGTTTTCCATGACGTGGGCGGCGTCCACCGGCAGGGATTCCAGAATGCGGGTGCTGTGGGTGATGATGAGCAGCGCGCCGTGCTGCTGCTCGCGGTAGAGGCGGACGCCGTGGGACACGGTGCGTACCGCGTCCACGTCCAGGCCGGAGTCCGTCTCGTCCAGAATGGCCAGGCGGGGCTCCAGCATCAGCATCTGCAATATCTCGGCCTTCTTCTTCTCGCCGCCGGAGAAGCCCACGTTCAGGTCGCGGTCGGCGTAGCTCTCGTCCATATCCAGCAGGGCCATGGCGTCCTTCAGCTTTTTCTTGAAGTCCCACAGGCGCAGGCGGCTGCCGGTCTTCTGCTCCAGCGCGCTGCGGATGAACGCGCTCAGCGTCACGCCGGGAACCTCAAGCGGGTTCTGGAAGGACAGAAAAATGCCGCGTCTGGCACGCTCGTTGACGGGAAGCTGGGTGATGTCCTCACCGTCGAACAGGATGCGGCCGGCGGTGACGGTATAGGCGGGGCTGCCGGTGATGGCGCAGCCAAGGGTGGACTTGCCGGTGCCGTTGGGGCCCATCAGGACGTGGGTCTCCCCTGCGCCGATGGTGAGGTCCACGCCGCGGAGGATATCCTTGCCCTCGACGCCGGCGTGCAGGTTTTCTATGGTAAGAAGCGGTTTTTGCATGTTCGTTGCCTCCTGTGTGCAATTTACCTACTAATCTACTGGGGATTATAGGACGAATAGCCTATCTTGTCAATAGGGAAATGGAAAAAGAAAAGCGGAGCGGCTTTTGCCGCTCCGCAGGGGGTACGCAGGGGGTCAGGGCAGGTAGGTCAGCTGCACGGGGATGTGCTGCTCGGCGGTGAAGTCGAACCAGCGGCCGTCGAGGGACACGGAGGTAATGGTGTCCACGTCCACCATACGGTTGAAGATGTATACCGCGTGAGCGAAGGGGGCGGTCTCACCGTCGCCGTAGATGTAGCCCAGCACCCAGTTCATCAGGTTCTGGCTGTCGCTGCTCACCGCGTAGGAGGAGCCGTCGGCATAGTGCAGGGTCAGCTCCTGAACGGTCAGCTCCTGCGCGGGGGAGGCATTGTCCATGGTGATGCCCACGGCAGAGATGCGGGCCGTTTCGCCGTTGGCGGCGGTGAAGGTCCGGACGGGGGCGTAGGTGCGGGGCTGGATGGCCACGGCGTAGGGCTCCCTGTCCTCCGCGCCGCCGTCGTAAACGGTGAAGTAGAGGTTGTCGCCCTTCTGATACGTCTCACCGGCGGCAAAGTAGGCCACCACGTCCAGATGGGTGGCGGTGCTGGTGGTCTTGTCCACGTGGAGCTTGACATTGATGCTGCCGCCCTGCTGGTAGTCGGGGGAGCGCAGGTACATGCGGGGCTCCAGCGGCAGGCCGTAGACCTCGCCGTAGCCGGCCTCCTCATAGGACACGCCCTCAGGATCGTCCACAGCGTAGGTCAGGATGCCGCAGCCGCTCTCGTCGATGAGGAACGTCCCCAGTGTGATGGTGGTGCTGCCAACGGTGAGGCCGGCATCCAGCTTGGACAGGTAATCGCCCACCAGACGCTGCACCGTCTCCACATCGCCGGGGATGCGCTCCATGTCCGGTACGGTGATGAGCTCACCGGAGTTGCCCTCCACCGTGGGGGCGGAGGCATCCATATCGTCGGTGAAGGCGTGGAGCGTGGTGTCGCTGACGCCGTCGGCGGGAGTCACGTCCGCCTTGATGAGATGCACTACGCCGGCTGCTGCGGCCACCGTCAGCATCAGGGCGGCGGCGATGGCGATGACCACACCCCTGCGCAGGGTGCGATGGGTCTTTTTGTTGTTCTCCATGGCTTTCTGAACCTCCATCAGTGTGTCGGGGGAGGCGTGCAGCGTGGAGAAGGTTTTTCGGAAAAGTTCATGCTCTGTCATGTCTGCGGCACCTCCGATAAAATGTACTTCAGCTTTTCTCTGGCACGGGCCAGCCGTGTGCGCACCGTTTCCTCCGGTATGTCCATGAGGCCGGCGATCTCCTTCTGGCGGTAGCCCTCGTAATAGTACAGCAGCACCGGCACGCGGTAGCGCCGGTCCAGAGCCATCACCGCCTCAAACAGCTCCTGACACTGAGGCTCCTCAAAGGTCAGGCTGTTTTCATAGTCGGCGATGTCCTCCGTCCTGTGCCACGGGGCGCGGAGTATATTTTTGCACCGATTGACCGTAACGCGGATCAGCCAGTTCTTCACATGGGCGTCGTCATCGAACGCCTTGTCCGTTTTGTATAGCTGCAGCAGCACGTCCTGGGTCACATCGTCGGCGTCGGCGGGGGAGCGCAGATAGCTGTACGCCACCCGGAACACCGTATCCATATATCGCTCTGCCAGAGGGGAAAACTGTTGCTCTGTCATAGATCGATCTCCTTGCTGTCTGAAAGGCCCTTCATACTACATACACGTGGGGACGGTGAAATGTTTCATCGACAAAAAAATTTTTATTCCCGTGAATGAGCACATCATGTGGAAAACGAAAAGCACGGCATGGCGCGAGGCATTCGCGTCATGCCGTGCTTTTTACGCTTCCGATGGCGGCTCCGCCTCAGGGAGTCTGCGCGTGGGGGACGGATGCTTTCTTCTTACGGACACGGGGGGGGGGGGACGCGTCTATCGGCTTGGCGACATGGGCGTTGAAGCCGGCGTCCAGACTCTGCTGGATATCATCGGAGAAGGCGTTGGCGGACATGGCGATGATGGGGATCTCCGCAGCGTCGGGACGGTCCAGCGCGCGGATGGCCCGCACGGTGTCCAGACCGTTCATCACCGGCATCATGATGTCCATGAGTATCACGTCAAAGGCGCCCTCCGGCGCGTTGGCAAAGGCGTCCAGCGCCTCCTTGCCGTTCCAGGCGCGGGTGACGGAGGCGCCGCGGTCCAGCAGCAGGAACTCGGCGATCTCCATGTTCAGCTCGTTGTCCTCCGCCAGCAGGACGTGGATGCCCTCCAGCCAGGAGGAACCCTCCGTCTCCTCCTCATCGGGGTCGGGGGCGTAGTGGCGGTCGATCTCAAAGGGCAGGGTGACGCAGAAGGTGGTGCCCACGTCCTTCCGGCTGGTGAAGGTGATCTGGCCGCCCATGGCCTCCACCAGACGCTTCACGATGGACAGGCCCAGCCCCGTGCCCTGATAGCGGGTGCGGGCATCGTCGGACTCCTGCATGAAGGGCTCGAAGATGTGCTGCTGGAACTCCTCGCTCATGCCGATGCCGTTATCGGCGCAGGTGAACTGGTAGACGGCGCTGTCGCCGTCGGCGGGGAGCGCGCGGCCGGTGAGCCGGATGCAGCCGCCGCTGCGGCCGTACTTGATGGCGTTGCTCACCAGATTCATCAGGATCTGGCGGAGGTGGGAGGGACTGCCGATGAGACGGGGCGCGTTATCGGTGTCCCACAGGCACTCCACGATGTAGGCGATGCCGTGCTCGGCGGCGTAGGGCTCGTTGGTGACGCGGACCTCATTCAGAATGTCCGCCAGAGCGAAGGACTTATGCTCCAGCTGGAGCTGGCCGCTTTCCAGCTTGCTCATATCCAGAACGTTGTTCACCAGGTCCAACAGGGTGTTCAGAGCGGTGCCGGCTCGCTGGCGGCATCTGGCCTGAAGCTCCATATCATCGGGAGCCTGAGCGGCCATGGCCAGGTAGCCCTGAATGCCGTTGACGGGGGTACGGATGTCGTGGCTGATGCGGCGGAGGAACTCGCTCTTGGCCATGTTGGCCAGACGGGCGGACTGGGCCTCCTCCATGATCTGGGCCTGATACTCAGCCTCCTTTGTCTTTTCGCGGTTGATGTCCTGGAGCACCACCAGAACGTGGAGGGGGGTACCCTCCTCATCGAAGTCCACCGCCGTCACGGTGACGCGGCACCAGTTGACGGCATCGCCGCGGTAGGCCTGATAGTCGATGTAGAAGCTGCGGTGCACATCGGAGAGGTTGTCCCGGCGGAGTGTTTCACGGATGGCGGCACTGCTCATCTGGCGGTCGAGCTCATCGCGGTACTGCTCCAGCACCAGCAGATGGGTGAAGCGGTCCTTCAGCTTGGAGTAGCTGAGATCCTCCGGCAGGAAGCCGTCCAGCCATGGGGCCAGGAACACGGTGTCGAAGCGGTTCAGCTCCAGATCTACATAGAAAATGGTGAAGTAGATGTTCTCCAGAGAATGGAGCATGTTCACCGTCTTTTGCAGCTGGCTGTTGCTGCGGCGCAGCTCCCGCTGGCTGTCGGACAGCTCCAGGGTCTTGAGACCGAACAGCAGTACCCAGAAGCCGCCGTACAGAGCGATGAACACTGCGGCGGCGGTGAGGGTGGAGGAAAAGACGGACAGGGCGGGGAAATAGATGTACAGGCCGTAATCCTCGCAGGCGGAGCGGGCGCCGTAATACAGATGTCCGCCGCAGCGGAACGATTGCAGGGCGCCGCCGCACTCCAGCCGGTTCAGGCAGTCCAGCACGGCGCTGTCATCGCCGATGTCGGCGGTGCTGGAGGCCAGCACCGCGCCGTCGCGGGTGATGAGGTAGGCGCCCTTGCGGTCCAGATGCAGGCCGGTGAGCAGGGTGGCCATGTCGACCTCCGTGTCGGCGAGAAGGCCGTTGGGCTGCTGGTAGAAGCCGATGACCACGCCGGGAACGCCGTCCTTCTCCATACGCTGGGTGTAGATCTTGGCGGAGCCAATGAGACTCTCCAGCCGGGCGGAGGACGCGCCGTCCAGCCAGGACATGCCCGCGTACTGACGGGTGTAGCCGGAGGCCTCCAGCTGCAGGTCCGCGTTGAGGAGGGCAACGCCGCTGAGCCGTATCTCGTCCACGAAGTCCTCCAGATAAGCGTTGGAGGCCAGGGTGGGGTCCAGCTCCAGATGGCGGCTGAGCGCCTGTACGCTGTCGGCCAGACGGAACAGGCTCTTGGTGCCGTCCGCCGATTCCAGCTTATGGAAGCTGATGCACTGCAGGCGCAGAGTGTCCAGCGTGTTGTCCGTCAGGGCCTGAGTGCGGCTGAGGCCGTTCCGGCCGGACAGGTCCAGGGTCAGGAGGAACAGCAGGATGCCGGCGAAGATGATAGGGACAACCCGCCACTGGAGGCGGGAGACGGTTCGCTTGATGTTGTTCACGGCGTCGTCCTCCCTAATGCGGTGTCGGCGCCCAACCCGAAGGACGCAGCGATGCGCTCCGTGGTGCCGTCGGCTTCCATGTCCGCCAGCGTCTGGGCCAGCAGGTCCCGCAGGGCGGTGTCGCCATCGGCGGCGAAGGCCACGCCCAGCTGGGCGTGCAGCAGCGGCTCATCCAGAAAGCGGTAGGATACGCCGGCCTTTTCCAGCGCACCGGCCAGCGCCTCGGCGTGGCTGGCGCAGGCATCCACATAGTATTTGCGCAGGGCGGTTGCCACCTGATCCATGTCCACCAGACAGTACAGGGCGCGGAGCTGGGGGATGCGGGCATCGGCGGGGAGGGAGAGGATGCTCTCGGCCTTGGAGCTGACCTGCACCGCCACGCGGCGGTCCGCCAGATCGGCCAGAGTGTAGATATCGCTGTCGGCGCGGACGGCCACCACCTGATCGCTGTACAGGTAGGGGCCGGCCCAGAGATAGGCGTTCTCCCGTCCGTTCATGGAGAAGCAGCCCCACAGGCAATCCACCTGGCCGCTTTCCAGAAGGAGATCCTTCTCATCCCAGCTGATCTGCCGGAACACCGGCTCGTAGCCCATGCGGCGGCAGGCCTCCGTGGCCAGAGCCACATCCACGCCGGCGGCCTGACCGTTTTCGTCCAGATAGTTATAGGGGCGGTAATCGTCGCTGCCGATCACCAGCTCGGGGAGATCCCCGGACGGCTCCTCCTGAGCGCCGCAGGCGGCGGGCAGCAGGGCCAGCATCAGCACGGCCAGCGCGATGAGATATTTCCTGATGTTCACTGCTCCGGCGCCTCCTTGCTGTCGGGATTTGTGTCGGCATCGCCGCTGCGGCGGGACAGCAGGCGGGCGATGGCCAGCTCCAGCGCCTGCACGCTGACGGGTTTGGCGATGTGGCCGTCCATGCCGGCCTCCAGCGCCGCCTGGCGGTCCTCTGCAAAGGCGTTGGCCGTCACGGCCAGAATGGGGATATGGGACAGCTGGGGGTCCGGCAGGGCGCGGATGCGCCGCGTGGCCTCGTAGCCGTCCATTCTGGGCATCTGCACGTCCATGAGGATCAGGTCATAGTGACCCGGGGCGGACCGGCGGACCTTTTCCACGGCTACGTCGCCGTCGTCCGCCTCCTCCACCAGGAAACCGGCGCCGCTGAGGATCTCGCGGGAGATCTCACGGTTCAGGGCGTTGTCCTCCACCAGCAGGACGCGGCGGCCCGCAGCGTGGAGCCGCTCCCCGCTCTCCGGCAGCTCCGGCGCCGCATCGGCGGCAGTGCCGGTGCGGAGGGTGTAGGTGCAGACGAACTCGGAGCCTTTGCCCGGCTCGCTGCGGCAGGTGATGGCACCGCCCAGCTCCTCCACCAGACGCTTGGTGATGGCGAGACCCAGACCGGACCCCTCAATGCCGGAGACGACGCTGTTGTTCTCCCGCTCAAAGGCGTCGAAGACGCGGCGGCGGAACCCCTCGCTCATGCCGATGCCGTTGTCCTTTACGGTAAAGCGGTAGTCCGCGGTGCCGCTGCCGCGGCCGGTCTGGCTGACAGTGTAGGTGATGTGGCCACCGGCGGGAGTATACTTGATGGCGTTGCCGATGAGGTTCAGCTCGATCTGGTTCATCTTCAGGGCGTCAAAGTACGCCACGGGGTCCTGTACGTCGCAGGCGACGTCCAGCGTCAGCTGCTTTTTTTGCAGATCCGCCTGAAACACGTACTTCACATTTTTCAGCATGGCGGGGATGTCGTGGGCCCTGATGTCCAGCGTCATCTTGCCGCTTTCGATGTAGGCCAGATCCAGCACGCTGTTGATAAGGCGCAGCAGATACTGGCCGGAGAGGTTGATCTTTTGCAGGCAGTCCGCCACGCGGGCGGGGTCGTTGACGTATTTTTCCGCCAGAGAGGAGAAGCCCATGATGGCGTTCATGGGGGTGCGGATGTCGTGGGACATGTTAAAGAGGAAGGTGCTCTTGGCGCGGTTGGCGCTTTCGGCGGCCTCCTTGGCCTGCCGGAGCTCCGCAGTGCGGCGCACATCGTCATCGATGCAGCGGGTCATGGAGATGGAGTACACATCGCCGGTGACGTTTTCCATCAGGATATTCCGGGTTTCCATCCAATGAACCTGCCCGTCATCGCCGGTCTGGCGCACCTGCACATGGAGCAGGCGCTGGCCCCGCCGGTAGGCGTCCAGCTGGGCATCGCGGTTCATGAGGGCATGCAGCTTTTCGAAATCCTCGGGATAGGGCATGGTGGGCTTCAGGGAGTCCATCATCTCCTCCATGGTGAAGCTCTGGAACAGGCCCTCGTTGACGACGCTGTGGTTATAGACGGTGAAAGCCTCGTTTTTCGTCAGGTTCTCCTCCAGAATGAAGGGGTACACGGTGCTGGCGGCGGAGACGACCAGGTCCATGCTGGTACGGGTGCGGATGCGCTCGTGAGTCAGCTCCGTGATGTTGCGGATGCCGGACAGCAGGCGGGGCTTCCCGGGATCGCTGCGGTCCAGGATGAACTTGCTTTGCAGATGCTGGAGCTCGCCGCCGGTGATGGCGTCATATTCGATATAAAGCTCCCGCTGGCGCTCCAGCAGGGGCAGCAGCGTGTCCAGCCGGGCGGTGCGGAGAAACCGGTCACGGTCCTGAGGGCAGACGAACTGCCGGGCGAACTTCTGCATGCCGTGGGTATAGTCGGCGTCGCCGCCGGTCCAGTCCTCCAGACCGCAGCTCTCCCGCAGGCGGAACAGTTCCTCCTGCTGGGTGTTCAGATCCACGCTGATCAGGCAGAGGTAGTCGTCGGCCACGCTTTGCAGCAGGGAGGTCATGCGGTCGCGGGAGCGCTGGGCCTGGGCGGCGGATACCTGCCGGCGGGTGAAACAGAGCAGCTGGGCTCCGATCAGCACCAGGATCACGACCAGTACCAGCATGGTGAGGTGCTGGTCCCTGTTGATCTCCGCCAGCATCTGGGCCGCCACCTGGGAGGGGAACAGCTGCAGGAGGGACCAGCCGGTGCCGGACACGGGCTGGATGCCGCCCTCGGACGCGCCGCCGCTGCCCACGAAGGAGAAGGTCATGGCCGTCTGATCGACGGCAGCCTCCAGCACGTCGCGGGCCTGGGACACCTGGAAATGGGAGAGAGCGGCGTCCAGATCCTCCATGTAGGCAAGGTTCGCGCGGTACTGGCCCAGAGAGCGGCCATTGGCGTCCACCAGCATGGTGAAGGCGGGGCAGCCGTAAAGCTCCGTCTCCAGCACGGCGGAGACAGTCTCCTCATCCAGGAGGCCGAGCAGCACGCCGATGACCTCATCGCCCAGCTGCACCGGCGCGTAAAAGCCGATGAACCTGGCGCTGTTGAAGCGGGACGCGGAGACGGAGATGATGCCGCTGCCGCCGCGGATACCGTCCATATAATAGACGCGGTCCGCCACCAGCGCCGTTTCCCCGTCGCTGGTATAGCTGACGCCATCGGCATCGATAAAGCGGATGCGGTCAAAGCCGGAGACTTGTTCCAGCTGGGCCAGATGGGTCATGTCCGCGCCGTCCTCCCCCAGCGCCTCACCGTACAGGCAGGCGGCGGAGGTGATGGCGGACAGCTTGTCCTGAAACACATCGCCCGCGTGCTGGGCCGTCCGGCCGCTGAGCACGCCAATGTAGATATCCAGCCGTTCCATCTGGCGCGTGTAGGTCCGGTGTGCCGCAGCGAGCAGCAGCACCATCACGGCAGCGAGCAGCAGGACGATATTAACCGCCATGTGCCTGACAAGGCGGAGGTGATTTTCCTTCATGGAACGGCCTCCCTTATACCGGCGCGTCACGTCTCCAGCTGTGCCAGGGTCTCTGTGACAAGCGCGTACTCCCGCGCCACGGCATCGTGCAGCGCACGGACGTTGGCCGGCATCACCGCACTGCCCCGCAGGGCCTCGGTCATGGCGGCGCAGGCTTCGGCCAGACGGACAAGGCTCAGGTTCAGGGCGATGCCCTTCAGGGTATGGACGGCGCGGAAGGCTTCCTCGGCGCTGCCGCTGTCCACAGCCGCCGTCAGGCGGGCCATGCTGTCGTCGCGGGGCAGCATCCGCAGGAACCGGCCGATAAAGGCGTCGTTCTGCAGGCGGGCGGAGGCATCCTCGTAGCTTCCGCCTACGGCGGCGTAGAATTCAGTCAGTGTCATGGGTATTCTCTCCTTATTCCGTACAATATGGTTTATTCCTCATACACGACGGCACAGTTTTTGGTGCGCTTGGCGCGGTACAGAGCCAGATCGGCCTTGCCCACCAGCTCGGAGACGCGGGCGGAGCCGTATGCGCCGCCGATGCTCAGGGACAGGTGCAGATCCGGATACTCCGGTATCGTCAGGGCGGCCACGGCACGGCAGATGTCCTCCAGCTTCCGCGCCAGCACATGGGCGGGCAGGCCGTGGAACAGCAGGAAGAACTCGTCGCCGCCGTAGCGCACCAGTTCGTCCCCGCTGCGCAGCATGGAGCGCATGGTTTGAGCCGCGTGGAACAGCGCGGCGTCGCCGGCGGGGTGGCCGAAGCGGTCGTTGATCTCCTTGAAGTTGTCCAGATCGATCATGGCCAAGGCGTACTCGCCGGTGAGGCTGCGCAGGCGCTCGTCGTAATAGCGGCGGTTGAAGACCTGGGTGGCGGAGTCGGTATACACCTGACGGTTGCGGACCAGCAGCTGGTTCAAAATATTCTCCTCGCCGCTGCCGACCATATCGTCAGAGTGGATGGGGTTGACACATTCCAGTGAGTAGGGGATGCCGTCCACCTCTACGCAGACGGCGATGACATAGAAAACGTCGTTGCCGATGGTCTCCACCTTGCTCTGGGTGGTGCGGGTACGCACCGCGTCCTGTGAGATACAGCGCTCACAGCGCCGGTTCTTGCCCCAGATGGCATAGCAGTGATCGGTCTTATCCACAGAGTGGCCGTGGGCGTCGGAAGTCACCTGCATACAGATGCCAGGGTCTATCAGCCGCACGGTCTGGAACATGGCGCGGTAGCTCTGCATCACAGGGCCCAGCTGCTCCGCCGTGACGCGAAGCACGTCGTCCCGCCCCATGGTGACGGGCAGCAGGAGCTGGCGGTCCGCCAAATGGCCGACGGCGCGGTCATAGCGCTCCAGCCGCTCACAGTTGTCATCCATGTCGATGACTCTGCCGAACAGGGCGGAACAGCGGCCGTGCCCTGCGGCGGACCGCAGCACCAAAATGGCCAGCTGGCAGCGCCGGGGCTGTCCGTTCAGCACCAGCTGGGCCGCCATCTCCAGATACGCCTCCTCCATGGAGAGGTCCGCCAGGCGGCGGCGGACGGCATCCACCGTCTCCGCCCCTACCCGCGCCAGAAAATCCGGATCGTCCAGGGGCTCCACGATCATGGACGGCAGGCCCGTCTGCTCTGTGGCGCCGCGGGACAGGCGCAGGGAGGAGGGGTGGGGCGTGTATTCAAACCAGATCTCCCCGCTGAGAGCGGAGAGGAAATCCTGCTTGGCGTAGGCGTCCTCCAGCTGCCGGGTCATGCGGGCGGCGGCCAGATCCTGCCCGCGGTACAGCTTCTCCACCGTGCGGCGGGGGGAGCGGCGGCCGGCGGCCTTGCGGTCCACGCCGCGTCTGGCGGCCTCGCCGACCTCATCCAGACAGGACAGCAGCAGGGGATTGAAGGAGCCGCAGTCCCCGTTATGGAGCATGGCCATAGCCTGCTCGTGGGTGCAGGGCGCCTTATAGCTGCGCTGGTGTACCAGCACATCGTAGGCATCGGCCAGGGAGACGATCTGGGCGGCCAGAGGGATCCTGTCGCCCTTCAGGCCGTCGGGGTAGCCCTCACCGTTCCAGCGCTCATGGTGCCAGCGGCAGATCTCCATGGCGTATTTGGTCAGCTTCTCCCCCTGATAGACGGGGAGCTCCGCAATGAGCTGGGCACCGATGACGGTGTGGCGCTTGACGATCTCGTACTCCTCCGGCGTCAGACGGTCCGGCTTTTCCAGCAGCTCACGGGGGATCATGAGCTTGCCGATGTCGTGGAGGCTGGCGGCCATGCAGACCGTTTCCACATCGGCGGGGTCCAGCGGGTGTACATCCTCCCGCGCCAGCAGGCAGCGCAGCAGCAGACCCGTCAGGTAGCCGACGCCGGCCATGTGGCGTCCGCCGCCGCAGCAGCGGTGCTCCACGGCGGAGCTGAGGATGGACACCATCTCCTCCGTGTTCTTCTCGTGGCGGTAAGAGTAATTGGACACGATGTCCATGAGCTGCTGCTTCTTGGTGTGCAGCAGGATGGCATTGATGATGCGGCGGCGGATGATGCCTGTGGCAAAGGGGCGGTTGATGTAGTCCGACGCGCCCAGCTCAAAGGCGCGGTCGATATACGCGCTGCCCGTCTCCGCCGAGATCATGATGGTGGGGACCGACTCGGTCCAGCCGCGGCGCTGCATCTCCTCCAGCACCTGAAAGCCGTCCATCTCCGGCATGACGATGTCCAGCAGCAGGGCCGCGATCTCGCCCTCGTACATCTCCAGCGCGGAGATGGTCTCGTGGCCGTCCACAGCCTCGATGATCTGGAAATCGTGATCCAGCATATTGGCCAGCATGGCACGGTTCATCTCAGAATCATCTGCGATCAGCAGTTTCCTGCGATCCATACGAAAACGCCCTCCCTTTCGCCGGATGCCGTACCCTCCATGGCGCATCCGGCGCCATTTTTACGGCCGCACCCGCGGTGCGGCTCCCGAAGCATATAAAAAGCCACCTTTCATTATACCGCACGACAAAACGAATGACTACCGCTTATTCATAAAATATTGAGCGAATATTCGCCTGCGTGCAGGCTTCTGCTTGAAATAACTGGAAGAAACAGGAAAGAAGCCGCCGCACCGGCGGGGAAAGGCGCTGCGGCGCCGTCGCCGGGCAGACGTCAAATTCAGGAGAGTTTGGCTGAAAGTTTGGTTATTCATAAAGTAAAGTTTGCTGGGCAAACGGAAGAAAATGGATTATAATAAACCGGTACAATGGAGCAGATAGGATGAGGGAAATGGAACAAAAAGGAAATGTCACATATCCGCGGCCCCAAATGGAGCTGGTGTGCGTTCTGGACGAGGCGGAGCAGGCGGGGCATCTGATGGAGACCATCGTGGAGGAATTCACGGAGCACCCGTTTTCCATGCCCGCGCTGTGGGCCTGCCGGGACCACTTTTACCGGCTGGACGCGGCGGCGCGCAGGAGCCATCCGGCGCTGCCGGCCGTCTTTGCCCTGTTGGCGGCCATGGCGGGAGATTTGGATCTGGCCAGGGAGTATGTGAGCCTGCTGGGCACGACGCCCAGGCACTGGCGGATGCAGGAGCTTCGGGAGAAGGATTATTACCGCATCTGCACGGAGCTGGTCATGCCGTACATCAGCGACGGCATGTTCCTGCGCATCGTGTTTTTCCTGGTGAAAACGGGCATGGTGCCGGTGAGGTCGCTGACGCTGTCCGCCTGCCGTCCCAGCATCATCAACGGGTTTCGGGATTTTACGCGGTTCGGCCCGTATCTGGAGCGGCATAAGGACGCCATTACCCAGATGATCCACCAGCTGTACGGCAGCGTGGGGAAGAACGTCTATGAGATCATGCTGGCGGAGTGGTACTATCAGAACAACGACTGCTTCAACGCGCTGATCCTGGCGACGGGGACCATCCCGCTTATCGAGAGGGAGAGCGATATGCGCTGCCTGTTCGTGGCGCTGGCGCTGCAGATGCGCATCCTGCTGATGAACGGGCAGGCGCGGACGGCCAAGCCTCTGGGGGAGAAGATCAGAGACCGCATCCAGGAGACGGGGCGGGAGGAGCTGACGGCCAGCCTGAACGCGCTGGAATGTCTGGCGGCCTGCTACGACGGGCAGCAGGAGGCGGTGACCCAGTGGCTGGAAAACACTGCCCCCGATGAGAATCGGGACATCTATATGATGGACATGTTTGCCTGGCTCACCAAGGTGCGCTGCTATTTGCAGGTGGGGAAAAACATGGCCGCCTACGTGCTGGTCAGGCAGCTTATCACCCTGCTGGAGCCGGGGAAGCGGCACATGGACCTGTGCGAGTGTCACATGCTGCTGGCCGCCGTGTACTACAAATCGGGGGACAAGGACCGCATGTGCCGGGAGCTGGAGACAGCGCTGGCGCTGGCGAAAAAATACCGGTACATACGGCTGCTGGCGGACGAGGGCGCCTGCATGGTGCAGATGCTGTTCATCTACCAGCGGGAGCGGGGCGCGGACGACTTTACCGACCGGATCATGGAGCTGGCGGGCGGCGTGAGCCGGTACTTTCCCAATTATCTGAAGTCTCCGGCGGAGTACTACGAGACGCTGACCGAGACGGAAAAAAAGGTGCTGCGCCTGATGGCGCTGGGCATGAGCAATGACGAGATCGCGGAGCGGATGGGCCGGAAGGCGGGTACCGTCAAGTTCCACAGCAACAGTATTTTCAGAAAGCTTCGGGTGTCAAACCGGCAGCAGGCGGTGAACCGCGGAAGAGGCATCGGCCTGCTGTGACATACGGCAGCCGTGAAAAAACAGAACGGAGGTTATGCACATGATCAAAAAAGGAGTATCCCTGCTGATGGCTCTGGCTCTGTGCCTGACGCTGCTGCCCGCATCGGCGCTGGCGGCGGAGGCGCAGGGGCAGGCCGGTCAGGAGCAGACGGTCCTGACGCAGGGAAACGACGGGCAGACGCAGGCACCCGGTCAGGATGGTGCGGGCGAGGACGATAAAACGTCCGACGAAGCGCCTGACAAAGCACCTGACAAAGCACCTGACAAAGCACCTGACAAAGCGCCTGACAAAGCACCTGACAAAGCGCCTGACGAGGAGCCTGACGAGGCGGTTTCGGCTGTGCAGGCGCTGATCGACGCGCTGCCGGCGGCGGAGGACATCTCGGACGCCAACGCGGACGAGGTCTCCGGCCAGCTGGATGCCATCGACGAGGCGAAGCAGGCCCTGACGGAGGAGCAGGCGGCCCGGCTGGACCTGACCGGATACGATGCGGCGGCTGCCGCGGTGCTGGCGCTGGCAGGGGAGCCTGATGCCAGCGAGCCTGCGCTGCTGGCCGCCATCGCCGGCACGCAGCCCGGCGGCAGCGGCACGGCGAAGGACCCCTATCAGATCACCTGCGCGGCGGAGCTCATCTGGCTGCGGGACGCGGTGAACGCCGGTGCGGCGAGTACCTGCGCGGAGCTGCGGCAGGACGTGGAGTATGTGGATGAGGTCTGGACGTCCATCGGCACCAGCGAGCACCCGTATACCGGCACCTTCAACGGCAACGGCCACACGATCCGTGTGTGGCTGGATGGCTGGGGACAGGCCCTGTTCGGCTATGTCGGCGCGAACGCGAAGCTGACGGATATCGCCGTGACGAAGCGCCAGAGCAAGAATTATTCCATCAGCGCCAGCGCCCCCCTGGCGCGCAGCAACGCCGGTACCATCACCCGCTGCCGGTACAGCGGCGGTATGACGGCCAAGGACAGCCTGGGCGGTCTGGTCTATACCAACAGCGGCACCATCGAGGCCTGCTGCGTGTACGCGGGCAGGCTGAACCGCGGCAGCCGCATCGAGATGTACTACGGCGGCTTGGCAGGCGGCATCGCCTATGAGAACACGGGCACCATCGCCAACAGCTATTTCTACGGAGACATGGTGCAGGCCCAGTCCAACGGCACGGTACGCGACATCATCGGCTGGGGCGCCATCGCCAATAAGAACAGCGGCATGGTCTCCAACTGCTACTACGGCGCGGACAGAGATGACGGCTACGGCGGCAAGACGGAGGACCAGTTCCGCGGCGGCGAGGTCGCGTATCTCCTGAACGGCGGCACGGCCCGGGACGACTGGCGGCAGAACTGCTACGCCGGTGACAACAGCGACGCGACCCCCGTGCTGGACCGGAGCCATGCCCAGGTCCGGAAGACCGGCAGCAGCTATGTCAGCCTGTATCCCCACGTCCACTGCATCTGCGGCGGCAACGCCACATCCGGCGGCCATCCGCAGCACAGCGACGTGACCTACACCGCGTGGACGAACGACGAGGCGGCCAGCCAGTACGGCGACAGCAGCCATACCGCGGCCAACTCCCTGCCCAAGGATCCGGGCTATTACTATCTGACGACCAGTGTGACGCTGTCTGACAGCGACACATGGCGTCCCGCGGACGGCACGGTGCTCTGTCTGAACGGCCGGACTGTCAATGAATTTGCTTTTTATAAGCCCGACTTTGACGCCATCACCGTCGACAGCGGCGTGACCTTCTCCCTGACGGAGTGCGCCTCTATCCAGGGGTACATCTATTGCGCCAGCAGCAGAGCGGTCCACACCGTGAACAACAGCGGTACGTTCAACATGTACAACGGCCGGCTGCGGGGCACCACCAGCACGGCCGACGGCGCGGCGGTCTACAACAACGGTACATTCAATATGTACGGCGGCACCATCAGCGACAACGGCACCACCGCCCGGGGCGGCGGCGTGTATAACGCCGGTGTGTGCAGCCTTTACGGCGGCCTCATCACCAACAACGGCAGCGGAGGCGGCGTGTACAACAACGGCACGCTGACCGTGGGCGGCACCGCGACGGTCACGGGCGGCAGCCCCAACGTCTATCTGGCGGCCGGAAAGACCATCAAGCTGAACAGCGCGCTGGACGAAAGCGCCCGCATCGGCATCACGGCGGAAAAGCAGGGCAGCCTCGCCGATACGGCGGCCATCACTGTGGTCGAGGGCGGCGCGGCATCGCTGGTATGCTTCTTCCCCGATGATGACGGCACCTATGACCTGTCCTTCAACGATGACGACGACGTCCTCCTGCACCTGATCCGCGACCACACCCACTGCGCCTGCGGCCACAAGGGGAAGTACGCCAGGAGCATCGGCGATCACACCGAGCACGTGGACCGCGAGTTCGTGGCGTGGACAGATGAGCTGGTGAAGGAGCAGTACGGCAGCGGCACCACATACAAGGCGGCGGATACCCTGCCCAAGAAGGCGGGTTACTACTACCTGACAGGCGACGTGGATCTGGGTGCATACCCATGGGCGCCGAAGGACGGCACCATCCTCTGCCTGAACGGGCACAAGATCACCAGCAGCTGGTCTACGGCGGTGCGGATCGATTCTGATGCCCATATTGTCCTGACCGACTGCCGGGCCAGCGGCTCCATCAGAAACACCAACACCAGCGGTGCGGCGCTGAAATCCTCGGGTTCCAGCATCTCCCGGAACGGCACCGCCGATATCTTCCGCATTTCCCTTTCCGGTACCAGCGTGGGTGTCGAGAACTACACCAGCAATACCGTCAACCTGTATAACAGCACTGTTTCCGGCACCAGGTCCGCCATCTACAACACCGGTACGGTGAACATCGCCGGTACGGTCAAGGCCGCCAGCGATGCCGTCGACAGCGGACGTTACTGCGTGAACAATCTCGGTACGCTGAATGTTGACGGTACGCTGACGGCGGATGGCGGCAACATAGGCGTGGCCAACAGGAAGGAAAGTAACGGCTCGCGGAGCGGCACCATCACTGTCGACGGTACGCTCACCAGCACCGGCGACAACACCGGTCTGAGCAACCTCGGTACGCTGACAGTTACCGGTACGCTGACGGCCACCGGCAAAGGCACCGCTACCCTGGCCAGCGGCCTGTTTAATAACGGCGGCACGCTGACAGTCACCGGCACGCTGACCGCCACCGGAAATACCAGCGGCAGGAGCACCTACGGCCTGTACAACACCGGCGAGGGTACGGTCACTGTCAACGGCACGTTCACCGCCTCCGGCGGCGAGTACGCCGTATACAACTTCGGCCCGCTGAACATGGCCGGCACGGTCAATGCCAACAAGAATGTGTATCTCGGCAAGGACAGAACCATCACCGTGGTGGGCGAGCTGGACAACGCCACCAGCATCACCGTCCAGACCTCTGCCACACCTGCCGCCGGCAGCCCCGTGACCATCGCCACCACGGAAAACGCCAACTGGATCAAGGCGGGCAGCTTCGTCAGCTGGACCCCCAGCAAGTATGCCGTCAGCCGCACCGACGAGGGCAGGATCGTTGTGCTGAAAGCACATGAGCACGCGTGGGGCTATACGCGCAGCGATGACGGTGCCACCATCACCGCCGCCTGCGCAAATACGGACGGCCTCTGCGGCGGCGCCGACGGCGGCAGCGTCACCATCGCGCCGCCCAGCGGCGGACTGATCTATGACGGCAGCGCCAAGGCGGCCAGGCTGACCAAGACCGGGTGGACGGCGGCGGACGTGGGCGAGATCACCTATCAGAAGGACGGCAGCGCCCTGTCCGCAGCGCCCGTTGATGCGGGCACCTACACCGCCGGCATCACCGTGGGCGGCCAGACCGCCAGCGTGACCTATACCATCCGGCAGGCGGCCCCGCAGGCAGGGGACTTCGCCTTCTCCCCTCCCGATACGCTGACCTATGACGGCAGCGCCAGAACGGCGGCAGTGGCGGCCAGGGCCGGTATTGCGGGCATGGGCGGCGTCACGGTGAAGTACTATCGGAACGGCGTCAAGGTGGAGCAGCCCGCCGATGTGGGCACGTACAACGTCAGGATCGACGTGGCGGAGGGCAAGAACTACGATGCCGCCGCAGACCTGACGGACGACAGCTGGACGTTCACCATCGCGGCCAATGAGACCGCGCCGGCGGTGACGCTGAGCGGCGACACCACCTATACCGGCGGGCAGATCACGCCTGCGCCCACCGTGAAGATCGGCAATACCAAGCTGACCGAGGGGCGGGATTACACCGTCGCCTATGGCGAGAACCGAGATGTCAGCACGGGCGGCACCGTGACCATCACGGCCATGGGCAACTATGCGTTCAGCGCGGTGGCGGAGAGCTTCGCCATCACGCCCAGGGCCGTCACTGTCAGTGGCATCACGGCGGCGGATAAGACCTACAACGGCAGCGCTGACGCCGTGCTGGATGTCAGCGGGGCGGTCATCAGCGGCAAGGCGGAAGGCGATGAACTTACCGTTTCCGCCGATGGTACCTTCGACAGCAAGGACGTGGGCACGGACAGGACCGTCCGTATCTCCGGCCTGACGCTGGGCGGCGCGTCCGCGGGCAACTATCGGCTGGCGGCCAGCGGCCAGCAGGCTTCGGCGATGGCCGCCATTACCCCTGCTGTCATCACGGTGACGCCGGATGCCGGTCAGGGCAAGATCTACGGCGCGGATGATCCCACGCTGACCTACATCTCCGCCGGTGCGGTGAACGGCGAGACCCCCGCCTTCAGCGGCGGACTGGTGCGTGACGCAGGCGCGAACGCGGGCAGCTACGCCATTACCGGGGGCACTCTGGCGCTGGCGGACGGCAGCGGCTTCAAGGCGGACAACTATACGCTGAAGCTCGCGGATGAGGTGGTGTATTTCACCATCCACAGGGCGGCCTATGGCGACAGAACGGTGAACGGTTCCGCCATGTACGACAACAACGGCACCGTGGACCTGAGCAGCCTGATCGCGGAGGGCGGCACGGCGGCGCTGGGCAGCGTGACAGATGATGCCGGTGTGCTGGCCGGTACGTGCTCGGTCAGCGAAGGTATCCTGCGCTTCGGCTTTGCGGACGATGCGTCCAAGGTGGGCAGGACCGCCAAGGTGAAGGTCAACGTCACCGGAGCCGACAACTATGAGGACTACACCATCACCGTTATCCTGACGGTGGAGGCCAAGCTGACGCCCAGTCCGGAGGGCGCGCTGACGCTGAGTCCCGCCGAGATCACCTACGGCGAGAAGCTGGGCGCCATCGCCATCAGCGGCACGATGCAGGCGGACGGCAGAACCGTTGCGGGCACGTTCACCTGGCAGGAGCCCGACACGGTGCTGGATGCGGGTACGCATGCAGGCGCTGCGTGGAAGTTCATGCCGGATGACACCAAGACCTATGTGGAGGCCACGGGCACTGTGACCGTTCAGGTCAACAGGGCCGCGCAGAGCGCCGCCGTCAGCATGACGGACTACACCTACAACGATGCGCCCAGCATGCCCAGCCTGACATATAAGGTGGGCGATGGCAGCGCGGTCTACTACTACGGCACCGAAAATGCCGCCAGCGGCGGCACGAAGTGGGAGGATGTGCAGCCCACCACGCTGGATGCCGGTACCTACTACATGTACGCGGTCATCGGCGAGACGGATAACTACAAGGAATTCACCACGGCGGCTGTGCAGTTTGTGGTGGAGAAGGCAACGCCGGACTATACGAAGCCCTCCGGCCTGACGGCGAAGTACGGGCAGAGGCTGGGCGACATCCAGCTGGTGAATCCCGAGGGCAATCTGGCCGGTACATGGAGCTGGCAGGCACCGGAGACGGTGCTGGAGCAGCTGGGCACCCAGAGCTTCGACGCCGACTTCAGACCCGACAGCGACAACTATAAGGGAGTGGTCGACGCCGCCATCGATGTGACCGTGGGGCCGGCGGACGGTCGGAACCTGAGGACGGTGGAGCTGGTGCAGAAGTACACAGACACCGAGAAACACACCTACGCGCCGGACTGGTCCGCGCTTCCCGAGGGACAGCAGTGGACGTTCAACAGCGAGGCCAGCGAGGTGCTGCCCAGGCAGGACTTTGCGGCGGACGGCAGTCTCCTGACCTACGCGATCCCCGAGGGGAAGGCGCTGGGCGACCAGATCACCATCACCCTCAAGGCGTCCTGCGCCAACTATGAGGACTTCACCATCACGCTGCACATTCTCCTGCGGGAGAAGGACGATCAGGCGGCGCTGCGCGTTACCGGCGGCACCACCGTGGTCTACGGTGAGAAGCTGCAGCTGGGCAGCAGCGGCGGCTCCGGCACCGGCAAAGTGGCCTACGCCGTGACCAACGGCACCGGCGAAGCCGTCATCGACCCCGATACGGGCGTTCTCACGCCGGTGAAGGTGGGCATCGTCACCGTGTCGGTCACCAAGGCGGAGGACAAGGACTACAAGGAAGCTGTCAGTGATGCGGTGATCGTCACCATCACCAAGGCCAGGCCCACCGGTCAGCCCAACTACACCAAGATCATCACCCGCGGCAAGACGCTGGACGACGCGGCGCTGACGCTGGCCGACAGCACCATCTCCCCTGCGGACGGCGTGCTGGAGTGGGTGGACGATGCGGGGAACGTGCTGCCGGGCAGCACCCGCGTGAAGGCCAACACGGCCTACAAGTGGCGCTTTACCCCTGCGGACGGCAACTACACCACCCTCAGCGGTGAGATCGAGCTGTATTACAAGCCCAACGGCGGCAGCCAGTACGGCACCGATCACACCATCAGGGCGTCCGCCGGCGCCAACGGGACCATCTCCCCCGCCGGCTGGACCTCCGTCGGCGAGGGTGGGGAGCAGACCTTTACCATCACGCCGGATGCGGGCTACGCCGTGGCCAAGGTGCTGGTGGACGGCAGGAGCGTGGGCGCGGTGGCATCCTACACCTTCCGGAATGTCACGCAGGACCACACCATCGAGGCCGTCTTTATGAAGGCCAACGGCAATCCCCAGACCGGCGTAACCGTGACGCGGAGCACCACCGGCTGCGGGAGATAACGCCATGAGAAAGTTTACGCGCACCCTCTCCTGCGCTCTCATCGCCGCGCTGCTGCTGACCGCGGCGGCCACGGCCGCCGCCTGCGGCAAAAGGGCGGAGTATCCCACCGTTTCGGAGGTGACGGAGCCCCAGACAGTCGGCGAGGTCATCCCCGCTGTGGACCGGCAGGAGCAGTTGGCTGCCGCCAAAAGGGCAAATCCCGACACCGCGGCGTGGCTGTATATGCCCGGCGCGGAGGTGGACGATGCCGTGATGCAGGCGGCGGACAACGGGTACTACCTGCAAAAGGACGAAAACGGGAATTTCAGCGAGTGGGGCTGCTACTACGCCCATTGCGACGACCATCTAAGCAGCCGGAGTGCGCTGGATAAGAACACCGTGATCTTTGGGCACTCCGCCACCAACTGCGACCCGGACGGTCCGAAATTCACCAAGCTCCACCGGTACATGGATGCGGACTTCGTGCAGGAGAACCCCTACATCTACCTCTCCGTGGAGGGTGACGACATGGTGTTCCAGATCACGGCCTGCTTCATCACGGACATCAGCTTCGACTATATTTCTCCGGACCTCGCGGGTGAGGAGCTCACCGGCCTCCTCCGGCAGGTGGAGGAGAAGAACTGGCTGGCGTTTGACGGCGTGACCTTCGGCGAGGAGGATACCATCCTGACGCTGTCCACCTGCTGCCGGAAGTACGACATGGAGAATACCGGCGACCAGCGGCTGGTGGTCATGGCGAAGCTGCTGCCGGAGGGCGCAGCGGCGCAGGACTTCACTGTGCGCCTGGCCTCCGAGCCGGCGATGCCCTGAGAAAGGCGCAGCAGGAAACAGGAAAAGGCAGGCACCCAAAGGGTGCCTGCCTTTTGTGCTGTGTGCAGGCAAGTCCTCGAAAGAAAAGGGGTACATGCAGCAAGGCGCAGCCCCTTTCGCCTGCCCAAAAGCTGGTCGATCTCCCTTGCCCCAAAGACACCGCACAGCAGCTCATCCCGAAGCTGCCGCAGCTTACAGCGAGACGGACATTTACTTTTCCTTGTGCAGCATCCGCCACAGAGTAGAGCGGCTCACGCCAAGTTGGACCGCCGCCTGACTTTGATTGCCGTGGACTCGGCGCAGGGCGATCTCTACCAGTTCACGGGTCATCTCCTCCAGAGTACGATTTGTGTCAAACGCCGGGGCCTCGGACATGGGCTGAGGAGACTCTAACAGCAATTGCTGGCGGACACTTTCGGCGGAAATATAGGACCGTTCCGCTGTCAGCGTCAGTTGTCGTATGACTCGTTTCAGCTGGTCCATATTTCCGGGCCACGGATAGCTTTGCAGAAGCTCCATCGCCTCCGGCACAAAACCGATGACTTGATGGGCGCTTTCGGCATTAAACTCGTTGAGATACAGGCTGCACAGAGCCGGGATTTCAAAGACGCGTTCCCGCAGAGGAGGCATTCGCAGCGTCAGACAGGAGCATTGCTGGCGCAGAACCCGACAGATGGGACAGT
>OBLG01000670.1_pt1 | contig 34481 bp, 57 predicted proteins | sample 1517451 | NCBI WGS metagenome assembly OBLG01 (sample SAMN04571694, study PRJEB22368) | human gut metagenome | biome: human gut; material: stool | host: Homo sapiens | place: Luxembourg | collected 2012-06-29
GCGCGGGGCCAACCTGAGCGGGGCAGACCTGAACTGGGCAGACCTGAGCGGGGCAAACCTGAGCGGGGCAAACCTGAGCGGGGCAAACCTGAGCGGGGCAAACCTGAGCGAGGCCAAGGGACTTTTGTCGGCGGAAAATTACATGGAGGCTCATTTTGAACGGGTAGAGGCTGGATATATCGCGTACAAGACGTTCGGCGGGCTATACGTGCCGCCAAAAACGTGGAAGATCGAACAGGGCGCAATCATTAGTGAAGTCGTAAATCCTGACCGGTGCACGACGTGCGGGAGCGGGATCAATGTCGCGCCGCTGGAATGGGTGCGGAAAGAATATCCAACCGGCGCAATCTGGAAGGTGCTGATCCGCTGGGAATGGCTCTGCGGCGTTTGCGTGCCGTATATGACAGGCGGAAAGATCCGCTGCGAGAGGGTGGAGCTCCTGGAAACCGTCAGCCGGGAGGAGGAGGCATGACGCCCCGGTATGGGCGGTGGAAGGAGCACCCCTGCCGCCAGGACTGCCCGCAGCGGCGGGCCGGGTGCCACGCAGAATGCCTGGCCTACCGGGACTACGAGGCGGACAAGCGCCGCCGGTACGCCGCGGCGGAGCGAGCCAAGCAGGCCTATGAGCCGACCGCCGCCGCGGAGCGGCGGGCCGCGGAGGGACAAAAAAAGCACAGGAAAGGAGACAGAAAATATGGACAGGGAAAATGAGCTGATCCTCAGCGGCATCGGGGCCTGCCCCTACTGCGGCCAGGCGGTGGCCGTTGACCGGCGGGAGGGCGAGACGCCCGCGGACGCGGCGGCCAGGGTCTGCGACTGCATCGGCGCACGCCAGGCCCGGGAGGACGCGCGGCGGCGGGAGAACGCCCGGGCACTCATCGAGGAGCTGTTCGGAGAGAGCTGCCGGGAGGCCTACGGCCTGGAGCCGGTGAAGCCGGAGGCCCAGGCGCTGCTTGTGGCGGCGGCGGACCGGATCATCGAGGGGAGCGTCTCCTCGGCGGCGGTGGCCGTGACGGGCATCTGCAAGGCGACGCTCCGGATGGACGGAAACGGCAGCATCCGGGCCAAGCGCCAGCAGGGGCGCGTCATCGAGCGGACGGAGGGACACTGACATGACGACCAAGTCCAACACGCGGCGGCGGAAGGGCCGGAGGGAGGCCGACGTCCTGGCGGCCATCGCCTCCAACATCCGGGCCGGGATCACCGCCGAGGGGGAGCGGAACCTCGCCATCTGCGCGGCGAGGGCCAACGCCCGGGGCATGAGCTACGGCCAGTACATGGCCGCGAAGCAGGCGGGGCGCGTCCGGTAACGCGCGCCCAGAACGAACCAACATCACGAAAAGGAGGATACATATGACACGGGAGGAGATCATCCGGGGCCTGCGGGCCTGCTCGCACCAGCAGCCGGAGTGCCGGGACAAGTGCCCGCTGTGGATGAGCGACTGCAGGGAGAACAACCTGGTCAACCTGGACTGCATGGGGCGGCTCATGGCCGAGGCGGCGGCGCTCCTCGAGGGGCTGCCGGAGGAGGTGGAGGCATGACGGCGGAGCAGACGGCGGCCCTTGCGGCCATTGCGGCCCAGCAGCCAAAGGAGCGGAGCGCGATCTGGATGGTGGGCGAACAGCTCAAGGACATGGTGCGGGCAGAGCCGGGCATCGCGGCGCTGCTCCTGGCGGACCTCGCCGGGAAGGGCATGGGTCCGTGCAGCCTGGAGGAGCCGGAGGAGTGGGTGCCGGTCGTGCGGTGCGCGGCGTGCTGGCACCGGACGGAGCCGAAGTGCAACAAGGCGGACTATGCGGCGCGCGGGATCGCAAAGTGCGGCTACACGAAATCGCCGTGCAGCGGGCGGCTGGTATCTCTCACGGATTTTTGCAGCTACGGAGAGCGGGAGGAGGACACATGAGCGACAAAAAGCGGGAGAGCCGGAGCAGGCGGCTCGTGACGATCCGGGTGACGCCGATGACCTACCGGCACCTCTGCGCCATGGCAGAGGTGAGCGGGCTCAAATACCCGGGCCAGGCCGTGGACAAGCTGGTGCGGAGCCTGGCGCTCCAGGCCCGGGACGCGCGGAGGGGCGTATGGAGATCCGAGTGATCAAGGCCCCAGAGGGCGTGCTGCCGGAGCTGATGCCCGAGGTGGGCGCGGTCTACCGGGCCACAAAAAGCGTCCGGCGGCCCGGCGTCCAGCAGTTCGCAGAATTCTGCTGGATCGAGCTGAAGGGCAAGAAGATCGTCCTCCGGAAGGGGGAATATGAGATCGTGGCGGAGGACCCGCCGGAGGAGGAGACCATGCACAAGGAGCAGGAGCAGGAAAAGACACCGGTCCAGGAGGCGCTGCCGGCGGCGGAGGGCCCCAAAAAAAGAGGGCCGAAGCAGAAGGCGGAGACGGACCTCATGCCCCAGGACACGCGGCTTGCCATGCTGCGGGCGGAGATGGAGGAGCTGCTGGACGCGCTGACGGCGGAGCGGGCCAGGAGCAGCCGCCTGGAGCGGGCGCTGCTGGCCCTCACGCTGGAGCATTACGGCAGATAACGCAAAAGCCCGACGCCGGGAGACCGGCGCCGGGGCTTGCGCTCCGTGCCCGCAGCGGCGGGCACAGAGCGGAGGCGATGGCGTGAGGCGATTTTTGGAAAATTCAGGTGTACACTAGAGGAGCGCAGAGAGGTCGCAGCCGAGGACGGCGGCGATGCGCCTTAGGGTGGAGACGCGGGGCTCACGCTCGCCGGTCTCCCAGCGCGCGACGCTCTGCTGGGCGATGCCGAGGGCATCGGCGAGCTGCTGCTGCGTCATACCGGCGGCGATCCGCGCTGCGCGGATCGGGCTGGGCTGATCAGGCATCGCGGTCACCTCCCATCTTCCGGGCGCGCGAGGCGCGGATGCGGAGCGCGTTGACGGTCGGCTCGGCGGCATCGTACGCGCCCTTGGTGTAAGGCAGATTGGCGGAGACGCCGGAGGGGCTTTTGCGGAGCCGGTCGCCGATCTCCGCAGGTGTGAGCCCCTCCGCGAGCAGCTGCGCCTCCCGCGTCTCGATCAGACCGGCGGTAATGAGCAGCTTGCGGACCTTTTGCGCGGAGATGCCGTACTGCGCGGCGATCTCCCGCTGGCTTGCGCCGTGGCGGTACAGATCCACCACGGCATCCATCAGAGTGGGCATGCGCTTATCCCTCCACAACACGGAGGCGGACCGGATAGCCGGAGCCGTCCTTGGAGATGCGGAGTACGCAGGGGAACTCGTCGCCGCAGAGGATCTCGCGCAGCAGAGACGGGATGCCGTCCGGCGGCGTGAGGACGATGTCCTCGGCGGGCGTCTCGTAAGCGTCCCAGCCGTCCGGGGTCTCGACGACCAGCCGGTCATATGTCACAGCAGTCTCGGCGGGGACCTTGTGGGTGTAGACGCAGCGCTTCTCGGCTGCGAGGCAGCCGTAGTTTCTATGGATGGTGGTAGTCATTGTGCTCTTCCTTTCTCTCCGGCGTTGCCGGGCGTGATGTATCCGTTAGCACGGGGCGGGGTCATCCGACGCGAGGAGGGCATCGGCGGTCCGGAGCGCCTCTTTGAGCATGTCTCTGCGGGCATCGTCAAACGTGCCGCCTCCCAGCATCTCCACAAAGGCGCGCTGGGTCTCGTCGCCGTACCGGACGGTGTAGACCTTGTCGTAGTCGTCGATGGTCTGCGCAAGCTCGCGCAGGTGTGCGGCAGCCTCGAAGTCGGGGCGGGTGATCTCATCCCACTGATCGCGCGTGACGCGCTGCTCCAGCCAGAGCCATTCAGAATTGCTGGCGCGGTCGCTGAGGCGGGTCGCCTCGGCATAGAGCCGATGCATCCGGGTCATCAGGTAGTCCGCGTGCGCCTTGTATTCCTCCGCGCCGGAGAGATCGCGTTTGTAGGTCCAAGTGTATTTTGCCATGATGATAGCTCCTTTCGCGTTGCTTTATCTTATGGTCTTATAATACACCTAAAAGGATGTAAAGTCAAGAGGAAAAAGCAAAGATCTCAAAAAAATTTTTCGGGGGCGTTTGCGTTCTGCGCCCGGCTTACGCGCCGGACGCGGAGCGGAGACACTTCGCGCGGCCGGGAATGGCTGCTCTTATTTAATATACGCGCGCACGCGCGTTTACGCGGACTTGTTTACCGCCTAAGTTTAGGCCCAAAACTCATCAGAGGCAAAAATGGGGAGGAGACCGGCATGGCAGCGGACGGATACTGGGCAATCGGCACGACGGAGGCCGGGCCGATCGGAGAGAAGATCAAGTACTTTACCCCGGGCGAGGTCCCGCCGAGATCAGAGCGCAAGCGGAGAGCCGATCTCCGCAAGCAGCGCCAGAACGACAACAATGCCAATCGCCGGGTGGCGCGGATCATCCATGCCAACTGGCCCATGGGGCGAGGGACGCTGCTGCTCCTCAGCTACAGCGCGGAGGGGGTCAGAAAGCTGACCGGGGGCGCGGACTACGACGCCCAGGACCCGGAGACCTGGGACAGCGTATTCGCGGCGGCCCGGCATCAGCTGTCCCTGTTTGTCCAGCGCTGCCGCTATGCCTGCAAAAAGCAGGGCGTCGAGCTGCGATACCTGGGCTTTACCAGCGACTTGCACTTTGACGGCCGGGCGCAGGACTACGTGCACACCCGCATCCACCATCACCTCATCGTCAACCCGGAGGCGGCGGAGCTCTGCAAGCGCTGCTGGCGGCTCGGGGCCGCCGGAGACCGGCACATGAAAAAGACGGCGGACCACACGGACCTGGCCTGCTACCTCATGGACCAGTGCCGCCGCATCGACGAGCGCAAAAAATACGTCCCGGCGCGGAATCTGCGCAAGCCGCTGGAGCGGACGCCGCGCATCAGCTGCTCCAGCCGGGAGGTGCAGCCGCCCAAGGGCGCGATCCTGCTCTACCGCTCGCCCTTTGAGGTGGGGCGGCCCCAGTATATCCGGTACATCCTGCCCAAGTGGACCAAGGCGGGCCAAGAGGAGGACGACGATGGACAGGCGAGCTAAAACCAGGGATTTTTTGCGCGGATACCGGCTGAGAGCTGCCGCAATCGAGACCATGCCGGAGCGCATCGAGGCCGCGGAGCGGGCCGGGCAGTCGAAAAAGGCGGAAGCCATCCGCCGTGCCGCAGAGCTCGCCGCAGCCGAGAATCTGGCGACAGACCGTGCGCTCGAACTGCTGACAGATCGGGAGCGGTTGGCCGTGAAAATCCTATACATCGAGGCAAATGCAGAGGACCGAATTGGGCGCGCTATGGCAGCCGCCGGAGTGACGGAGCCAAAGAGCGTCTATCGTCTGGCGAATCGCGCGCTAGACAAGGTCGGCGTCGTGATCCTCGGGCCGTCTCGGGGGATGACAAAAAACGGACAGTTACAAAAACGATAACCGGTATTAAAATAATTCCAGGGGAGCTGATTTTGTGGACTATGGCGGGAGCCGGTGGAAAGCCAAGCGGCTGCACATCCTCCGGCGGGACAAGTACCAATGCCAGGAGTGCAGACGGTACGGCAGACTGACCCAGGCCACGGAGGTGCACCACATCAAGCACGCGGACGAGTACCCAGAGCTGGTATGGGATGACGCCAATCTCATCAGCCTCTGCCATGGGTGCCACAACAAAGCGCACCCGGAAAAATCAAAGGCGGCATCAAACGCCAGGAGCGGGCGGAGATAGCCCCCCCACCTTCGGGACGGGGCCCCGCGGGCTTCTCTACTGGCGCGGGTAACCTTTTCCAACTCTGCCGCACACGCTAAGGGGGGTGGCTTATGACGGAGAACAAGTGGAAATCGATCATCATGGACCAGCTGGAGGCGCTCAAGCTGTCAGACCCGGCTTATGATCCAATCGTCAAGACGCTGGCCTCAATCCTGGCCAGGCGCGACAAGGTGGAGCGGGAATTTAAGCAAAAGGGCGGCGAGGCGGCCATCGAGTACACCAACAAGGGCGGCAGCACCAATCTGACAAAAAATCCGCTGCTGACGCTCTGGGATGATCTCAACAAATCCGCGCTTGCGTACTGGCGCGAGCTTGGGCTCACCCCATCCGCGTATCGCAAGATCACCGGAGACAGCACGCCGAAGAAGCAGGAGCGCTCCGGCCTCGCGGCGGCGCTCCAGGCGATTGAAACCGAGTAAAGGAAAAAACTGGGCCGCAGTCCTACAGTACGCGGAGAGCATCCGGGACGGCACAAAGATCGCCTGCAAGGAGCTGCGCCAAGCCGTTGGCCGATTTTTCCGGGACCTCGAAAATCCGGCCTACACTATGGACGCAGCCGGGCCGGAGTTTTGCATCCAGGTCATCGAGCGGACGATGTGCCACCAGCAGGGCGAGCGGCTCGACGGCACGCCCCTCCGGGGGACGCCGTTTCTCCTTGAGCCGTTTCACAAGTTTATTATTTATAATTTGCTTGGCTTTAAGCTGGCCGGGACCGATACGGTCCGATTCCACGAGGCCATGATCTTTATCCCACGCAAAAACATCAAGACATCATTCGCGGCCTCCCTCGCCTGGGCGCTGTCCCTCTGGTACCGGCGCTCCGGCGCAAAGACCTACATCACGGCCGCGGCCCTGATGCAGTCGCTGGAAAGCTTTGGCTTTTTGGCCTACAACGTCCGGCGCATGGGCGAGGACACCAAGGCGGGAGGCACGGTGCGGATCATCGACAACAACAACGAGCACTCGATGACCGCGGCGCTGCCGGACGGATCGTTTTACATCCGGGCACTGGCCGCAAATCCGGACACCCAGGACTCGCTCAACTGCAACCTTGCCATCTGTGACGAAATACACGCGTTTAAAAAGCCAAAGCAGTACAACCTCCTCAAGGAGGCAATGAAGGCATACACCAACAAGCTGCTGATCGGCATTTCCACCGCAGGCGACAACGAGCAGCTATTTCTCGGCCAGCGGCTGAAATACTGCCGCAAGGTGCTGGACGGCACGATCCAGGACGAGCAATATTTTATTTTTATCTGCTGCGCCAATCCGGGAGAAGACGGGGAAATCGATTACACGAGCCCAACGGTCCACGAAATGGCAAACCCGGCCTACGGCGTCAGCATTCGCCCGGAGGAAATCCTCAACGACAGCCTACAGGCCCAGAACGACCCACAGCAGCGCAAGGACTTTTTGGCCAAGTCCCTGAACGTGTACACCAACGCCATGCGGGCCTATTTTGACATCGAGGAGTTCCGGCGCAGCGACACGCGATACGGCTGGACGCTGGACCAGCTGGCCCGGCTGCCCATCAGCTGGTACGGCGGCGCAGACCTGTCCAAGTTGCACGACCTCACGGCCGCGGCCCTGTTCGGGCGGTACAAAAACACGGACATCATCATCACGCACGCATTTTTCCCGATCGTCGCCGCCCACAAAAAGGCGGACGAGGACAACATCCCGCTGTTCGGCTGGGCCGACGACGGCTGGCTCACCATGTGCAACTCCCCCACCGTCAACCACGCCGACGTGGTCAACTGGTTCGTCGAGATGCGCCGCCGGGGCTTTAAAATCCGGCAGGTCGGCCATGATCGCAAATTTTGCCGGGAATATTTTATCGGCATGAAGCATGCCGGCTTTAAGATCGTCGACCAGCCCCAGTATTATTACAAAAAATCCGAGGGATTCCGGTACATCGAGAACTCGGCCAAAAACGGGACGCTCTACTACCTGCACTCCGAGGCTTACGAGTACTGCGTGGAGAACGTCTCAGCCATTGAGAAGACCGACGACATGGTGATGTACGACAAGGTACAGCCGGAGCACCGCATTGACCTGTTTGACGCCTCGGTGTTTGCCTGCGTGCGATATCTGGAGAGCCTCGACCGGACCAGCTCCGCAAAGAGCTGGTGGGGCGAGAAGGAGGAAGGAACCGAATGAGCAAGAAAAAGCGGAGCCGTCAGGCACCGCGGGCCGAGCCGCCGCAGAAGCGGAGCGCCGTCTGGATGTGCGATGCCACGAAATACGACGACCTGACCTGCGCCGGGTATACGTCACTGGCACACAACCCGGAGATATGCGCAGCGGTAAGCACCATTGCGCGGCTGATCGGCAGCATGACCATCCACCTGATGCGCAACACGGAGCGGGGCGACATCCGGATCACGGACGGCCTCTCCCGACTGGTGGACATCACGCCCAACCGGGTCATGACGCGGACGAGCTTCGTCCAGTGGATCGTAAAAACGATGCTGCTGGACGGACGTGGAAACGCAGTCGTTATCCCACGCTACACAGACGGCGGAGCGGGCGGCTACATCGAGGAGCTGATCCCGATCCCGCCGGCCTTTGTGTCCTTTGTACCGGAGGGGCTTATGGGCTACAAGGTCATCGCGGCGGGCCGGGAATTCGCGGACGGAGACGTCCTGCACTTTGCAGAGAACCCGGATGCGCTGTATCCATGGCTCGGGACCGGCTACCAGGTGGCACTGGCTGACGTAGCCAACAACCTCAAGCAGGCATCCGAGACGGAGCGGGGCTTTATGTCAAGCAAGTGGAAACCATCCATCATCGTCAAGGTGGACGGCCTGGTGGATGAGTTCTCCGGGCCGGAGGGCCGCCGGAAGCTCCTGGAGGACTACGTCCTCAGCGGAGAGGCCGGAGCGCCATGGCTGCTCCCGGCGGACCAGTTTGCGGTGCAGGAGGTCCGGCCGCTGACGCTGTCCGATCTGGCGCTCGCGGACTTTGTCAAACTGGACAAGCAGACCGTGGCCACCATCCTGGGTCTGCCGCCCTTTGTCCTCGGCGTCGGGGACTTTAAGCGGGACGCCTGGAACAGCTTTATCTCGACCCGCATCATGCCGCTGGCCCAGCAAATCCAGCAGGTGCTCACAAAGGGCCTCCTGTACAGCCCGGACCTGTATTTTAGATTTAACGCCAGGAGCCTGTATAACTACGACCTCCAGGAGCTGGCCAGCATCGCGGACGAGCAATACATCCGCGGCATCATGACCGGCAACGAGGTCCGGGCCTGGCTTGGCCTGCCGCCAAAGGACGGCCTCGACGAGCTGGTCATCCTGGAAAACTATCTCCCCATCGACAGGCTGGGGGACCAAAAAAAGCTTTACAACCCGGGAGGTGAGACAAGTGACAAATCGGACGATGCGGATGCGTGACATGCGCGTCCGCGAGGAGGACGGCACTCGGCGGCTCGAGGGCTATTTTGCGGTATTTGACCAGCCCTATGAGGTGTGCCCCGGCTGGGTGGAGACCATCGCACCGGGGGCCTTTGGCCGGGCGCTGAGCTCTGGAGAAGACACCAAGGTGCTGTGGAATCACGACACCAACATCGTGCTTGGCAGCACGGCCAACAAGACCGCAGACCTCCGGGAGGACGAGCGGGGCCTCCGGGGCGGCGTGGAGATCAACGACCAGGACCAGGACGCCAAGAACGCCTACGCGCGGGTGGACCGCGGCGACGTGGACGGATGCTCCTTTGGTTTTGACATCTCTCGCATGGAGGAGAGCTGGGACGAGGACGGGACATACCGGACAAGGATCCTTGAGGTATATCCCCTCTACGAGGTGAGCCCATGCACGTTCCCGGCCTATCAACAGACCAGCATTTCGGCGCGGGCCGCCGAGGAGCTGGCCGCGGCCCGTGAGAAGCTCGACCGGGCCAAACGCGACAACATAAACCAGCGCCGCGCTGAACTCATCGCGCGGCTGAAAGGAGAACACCATGGCACTTAGAGCAATCATGCTCCGCCGGCAGATCGAGGCGAAGCGCAGCCAGCTCGAACAGCTGCGGGAGAAGGACGCCGCGTTTGCGGAGCGCCGGACGGCGCTGGAGACCGCAGTCAACGAGGCGGAGACCGACGAGCAGTTTGAGGCGGTCCGCGCGGAGATCGAAACGCTGGAGGGCGAAGAAACCGCGCACGGCGGCGAGGTGACGCGCCTGAGCGGCGAAATCCAGGAGCTGGAGGAACAGCTCGCCGAAGCCGAACGCGGCAGACAGGTGCCCCGGGCACCGGAAGGAGAAAGGAGAACCAATACCATGAGCTTTGATATCCGCGCGCTGCCCATGAGCCGCCGGGCCTTTGACGCCCTGCCGATGGAGCAGCGCACCGCGATCCTGGCACAGGAGGACGTCAAGACATTCCTCGGCCAGCTCCGCAGCATGAGAGGCCAGAGCCGGGCACTTACCGGCGGCGAGCTGACAATCCCCGTCGTTATGCTGGACCTCATCGCGGAGAACATGTACCGCTACAGCAAGCTGCTCAACCGGGTCCGCGTCCGCAACGTCAACGGCGAGGCCCGCCAGACCATCGCGGGCACCGTGCCGGAGGCCGTGTGGACCGAGATGTGCGGTGCGATCAATGAGCTGACCTTTGGCTTTAACCAGATCACGCTCGACGGCTACAAGGTGGCCGGTTACATCGCGGTATGCAACGCCCTCCTTGAGGACAACGACATAAACCTCGCCTCCTGGATCGTGGAGATGATCTCCGAGTCCATCGGCCTGGCCATCGACAAAGCGATCCTCTACGGCAAGGGTGCGGCCAGCAAAATGCCCCTCGGCATCGTCACCCGCCTGGCACAGAGCAGCAAGCCGGCGGATTACCCTGCCAATGCCCCAACCTGGACGGACCTGCACACCAGCAACATCGTCAAGGTGGACAACACCAAGACCGGCGCGGAGTTCTGGGCGGCCCTCATGATCGCGGCCGGCAACACGTTTACCAGATACAGCCGGGGCGAACAGTTTTGGGCGATGAACTCCAAGACCTACGCGCTGCTGCGCTCCAAGGTCATCACCTTTACGGCCTCGGGCGACATCGTCTCCAACGTCTTCGGCACCCTCCCGATCATCAACGGCCCCATCGACGTGCTGGAGTTTATACCGGACGGCGACATCATCGGCGGCTACGGCGACCTGTACCTCTTCGCGGAGCGATCCGGCATGGTCATCGAGTCCAGCCGCGAGGTGCAGTTTATCCAGGACAACACCGTCTTCCGCGGCAAGCAGCGATGCGACGGCGCGCCCATCATCCCCGGCGCATTTGTGGCAATGAACATCAACGGCAACAGCGTCACCACGGCGATGGACTTTCCGGCGGACACCGCCAACGACGCGGACCTCCAGAGCCTCAGCGGCCTGACCCTCTCCCCCGCCTTTGATGCGGGCACCCTGAGCTACACCGCCACCGCGCCCACCAGCGCGGCGCCCATCGAGGCGACCCCGGCCAACGCCGACGCCCAGATCGGCATCACCTACAACGGCAAAAACCTCAACAACGGAGCCACTCCGACCTACGCAACCGGCAGCCTGCCGATGGTGGTAACCGTCAAAAACGGCAACGCCGTCAAGGTGTACACGATCACCGTCACCAAGTCCTGATGACGGCCGCGGACATCCGGACCCTGGTAAAGCTCAACCTGTCGCTCACGTCCGCGGCTTATGACACCTACCTCGACAGCCTGATCGAGACGGCAAAGGCGGCCATCCAGCGCGAGGGCATCGCGCTGGATGACACGCCGGAGAGCGGCAACCTGATCGTGATGTATGCGGCGTACCTGTTCCGCAAGCGCGCCGAGGACAACCCGATCATGCCGCGGATGCTCCGCTACGCGCTCAACCAGATGCTGTTTGCGCAAAAGGCAGGTGGCACATGATGACGCTGGACACCGGCACGCTCTGGCTTTGCACCGTGGCCAACACGGCAGAGCCGGGCGAAATGCCGCGGGAGCAGGCCACACGGACCACGGAGCACTTTTTCGGCGACCGAGCTGTCGGCTATGGCCGACAGTACGCTGCAAAGGGCGTCAATGAGCAGGTGGACCGGCTCGTCCGCATCTGGTGGGAGCCGGGCGCCCGCATCGGCATGGTGGCCGAGATCGACGGGGAGCAATACCGGATCGACAACGTGCAGCACCTGTTAGACGATGACGGTTTACAGGTGACGGACCTGACGCTGAGGAGGCTGGACACGCTCTATGATATCACAGACAAGACTTAAGGCGCTGGGGGCCATGTTTGCGGACGTCTGCAAGGCCTACCACTACCGGCGGCCGAAGATGGAGCCCCCCTATCTCATCTGGGCAGAGGACGGCGCAGAGAACTGGGGCGCCGATCTCACCGTCAAGGAGCAGCGCTTTACCGGCACGGCGGACTACTACACCAAGGACGAGTACGACGCAACCATCGACGCCATCCAGGCCGAGGCGACAGTCTCCGGCATCTGGCTGGCACTGGACAGCGTGCAGTACGAGGAGGAGACAAACCTCATCCACTACAGCTGGAGGTGGGTGTTGTAATGGCAACATTACGCATGCAGGGCCTCAAGGAGTACGAGGAGATGCTCAGCAAGCTGGACAAGGACACCGTCCCGATGATCGGCCGGGCGCTCTATGAGGGCGGTAGGGTCGTGGCGGATGAGTTCCGGCGCGAGGTCGAGGCGCTGCCGGTCGTGGCACCAAATGTCCGAGGCACCTCGGAGCGCAAGTTGGCGGGCATCACATCGGAGCAAAAGCGCGGCCTGCTCCAGGGCCTCGGTATCGCCAAGATGCGGAGCCGGGACGGCGTGCATGACATCAAGATCGGCTTTGACGGATACAACAGCGTGCATACCAAAAAATACCCCGGCGGACAGCCCAACGCCATGATCGCACGGTCGGTCAACACGGGAGCCAGCTTCCGCACGGCCACCCATTTTGCGGACCGAGCGGCCAGAAACTCCAAAGCGCGCGCCGAAAAGGCGATGCAGCAGCAGTTTGACAAGGACCTTAAAAAAATCTCGGATTGAGAAAGGACTGAAACCATATGGCAAACGGAAGAGTCTGCACCGGTTACAGCCACCCCATGGCGGCAAGCTACGCCGCATCGGCCGGCACGGTGACCTACACAGACCCCTTTATCATCGCCCGCGGCGTCAGCGTGGATATCTCGCTGACCACGTCGAGCGGTACATCCTTTTATGCCGACAACTCGGCACAGGAGACCTCCCCGGGGAAATTTGTCTCCGGCACCGTGACGCTCACCAACGATGACCCCCTCCCCGGCGTCGCAAAGAAAATCTATGGCCTGCCCGAGGAGAAGACACTGACCATGGCCGGCTCCACGACGGTGAAATACCAGGGCTACGGCGAGCAGGCAAGCTACCCGTACCTCGGCGTCGGCTTTATCGTCCGATTCCAGCAGGACGGCGCGGAGAGCTTCGTCCCGGTCGTCCTGACAAAGGTGCGGTTTTCCGCGCCGAACACGAGCCGGGAGACCCAGGGCGAGGAGATGAGCTACCAGACCACGACGCTCACCGGCACAATGGCCCTGGACGACGGCGCAGACAAAAACTGGAAATTTGTCTTTGATGAGCAGACAACCGAGGCGGCCGCCGTGGCCGTCCTGGAGAAGTTCCTGGGCAAGGCGTCCTAAACCAGCGGGAGGAAGAAACATGGAATATGCGCTCACTGTGCTCGCCATGGCGAAGATAACAGACATTCTCGGCGGCGAGTTTGACATGGGAAAGCTCAACGACGGCAATACCGAGGAGCGGACCGTCCGCCGGGCTGAGATCATGGCTGCCCTCTCTGCCGGAGCCGCCGCAAAGACGCGGGCGGAGACCGGCGAGGACGCCCGGGGCCGGTCTGTGGACCACTATCTGAGCCTCGACGCCGCCACATTTTCGGACGAGTTTTCCACGGCCATGAAGGCCGTGGGGGAAGGGCTCAAACGCAGGGTAAAAGCAAAAAAGCAGTAAGCGCCCCGCCATAAAGCTGGATCATACCTGGCTGGTGTTTTATGGCCACCAGATGGGCATGAGCAGGCAGGAGATCAACGGCACCATATACGGGCAGATGCTGGACTTGATCTCCTGCCTTGCCATTTATGGCGGGGCGGAGCCGGAAGCGGAGGAAAAGAGCATGGAACCGCTCGAATGGATGGAGGTGCAGTAAGTGGCGATCAACATCGGGCCAAAGATCAAGGTGGACGGCGAGGCGGAATACCGCCGGGCGATGCGGGACATCATCGCACAGACCAAGGCCTTGGACAGCGAGATGAGGCTGCTTACCAGCAGCTTTGATAAAAACACCTCAAAAGAGGAAAAAAGCGCGAAGACGTCCGACGTCCTCACGCGGAAGATCACCGCGCAGGAGCAGGCCGTTGCAGAGCTGGAAAAACAGCTTGCAAAGGCACAGCAGAGCTACGGAGCGGGCTCCTATGAGGTGCAGAGCTACCAGCAGCGCCTCAACGAGGCAAAGGCCGAGCTGAACGACACAAGAAACGCCCTTGAGAGAATGGGTGAAAGCGCAGATGACGTATCGGACGGAATGGACGACGCAGGAGGGTCAGCGCTGGACCTTGCGACGGTGTTCAAGGGCGGCTTGCTGGCGGACATCGCAAAAGAGGCGCTCGATGCGCTGCGGGAAGGGCTGAAAAAATTTGCAAAAGAATCCGTAGAGGCTGCCGCACAGGTGAAGGCGCTGAATTCCAGCTGGTCCCAGACCTTTGGGGGCCTGGAGGGCACGGCCAACGAGGCCATTGACCGTGTGTCGCATAGCACCGGCATCATGGCCGAGCGCCTAAAGCAGGCCGGGATGCAGATCTACGCCTTTAACAAGGCATCCGGCGGCGACAGCGTCGAGGCGCTGGGCATGATGGAGCGGGCGCTGACCACGGCGGCGGATCTGGCCGCCTATTACGACAAGAGCGTCGAGGACACCACGGACAGCCTGCTCTCGTTTTTAAAGGGCAACTACGCCAACGACGCGGCCCTCGGCATCTCCTCCACGGAGTTTACCCGCAACGCCAAGGCGGCGGAGATGTTTGGCACCGAGTTTAAAAACCTCACCGAGGTGCAAAAGCAGAGCGTCCTCCTCCAGACGGTCGAGGACGCAGCCAAGCTCTCCGGGGCAATGGGACAGGCCGCCCGCGAGGCGGACGCCTGGGAAAACGTCCAGGGCAACCTCAACGAGGCCTGGAAACAGTTTGAGGCAACCGTTGGAACGCCAATCCTCTCGCTACTCATTCCAATTCTAAAGGGTGCAACTATTGCCGTCGGGGCCCTCACGACGGCGCTCAGTCCGGACGAATATCAAAAGGCGGCGAGAAGTGCGTCGGCCTTTGCCGAAAGCGTGGGGCAGATTGAACCGGAGGCAAAGAAGACAAAAAAAGAGGCCTACGACCTGGAGGACGAAATTCTCGACCTGAGCGGAAAGGTAAAAGCTGGGACTCCGGCCTGGGATGACTTTAGATACAAGGTCCAGCGCCTGAACAATCAGTTTCCTGGGCTAAATCTTCAAATCGACGAGAACACGGGGGCTGTCAATCTGAGCGCCGAGGCAATCCGGGATTTCATCGCGGCAGCATCCGGATACGACGAGTACATCAAAAATCAAAACGCGATCCAGGAAATAGAACAAAAAAGATATGAGCTGGACAAACTGCTGAAAGAGGCCCAGGATGAGCTGAACACAAGCATGAAAGACGGCGCATCCATGTCCGGCCTCGCAGCGACAAACAGCGCATATGCCAACGCCGCAGACGGACAGCGCACAAAGACTGTTTACGAACTGGAAAAAGCACTCGGGGAGCTGGACACACAGGAGGCCGCCCTCAATGAGCGCCAGACGGAGCTCGCCGAGAACGGCTACGCCGTAGAGGAGAGCGCCGACGCACAGGCGGGGGCCATCTCCGCGGTGAGCGAGGAGGCGACAAACTACATTGCCAAGCTCGCCGAGGTCGGCGAGCAGTATCAGGCGGCGTATGAGGATGCGCTCTCCAGCATCCAGGGGCAGCAGGACCTCTGGAAGGAGTTTAACGCCGAGTCAGAGATGACGGTCAACGAGATCGTCGCCAACTGGCAAAAGCAGGCGGAGTACTCGGACCAGTACGCGGCCAACATGGCCGCAGCCCTCGCCCGCCCCATCGACGGGATGCGGGAGCTGGTGGCCTCCATCGACGACGGCAGCGCCGAGAGCGCCGCCATCCTGGAGACGCTGGCCAACGGCACCGAGGAGGACGCAAAGGCCATCATCAAGGCCTTTGACCGCCGCAAGGACGCGCAGGAAAACATGGCGCGCACCATGCAGGGCGCAGAGGTCGCCCTCCAGGAGGAGACAAATAAGATCCTCCGCGACGCGGGCGAGTACGCCGACGAGATCGTCAATGTGCTCAAAAATCCGGACCAATACTCCGAGACGGTCAGGGAGAACATGGAGGCCTACAGGAACGGCCTGACGGCCATTGCACCGGACGTCCTCAACTCGGCTCATAACCTCGCGCAGCAGGTACGGCAGGCCCTCTCGGATATCCAAATCACGGTGAGCCCGAGTATGGCAATCAACGGCGGGCGGCTGGACATCAACGCCGCCAAAAATGGACTAAATAATGCGTATAACAGGAGGTCGATGGTCTACAAATGATAAGCGAGATTGTATTCGACGGCCGCAGCTCCGCGGACCTCCGCCTCTTCATCGAGCGCCCGCCGGACCCGACCGGACCGACGCGGCGGCTGACGAAATATCAAATCCCCGGGCGGAGCGGGGACGGTGTCCTCGACCGCGGGGAGCTGGACAACTACGACCAGGAGTATGCTGTCTACCTGTCCGCCGATCCCGGCATGGTGCAGGAGTATGCGGCGCTGACCGCCGAGTGGCTGATGGGCCCGCGGGGCTATGTGCGGCTGGAGGACAGCTACACGCCGGACACCTATCGTCTGGCCATGTTCGCCGGGCCGCTGGAAGTAGCCAACACGCTGGGATCCTTTGGCCGGGCAACGCTCAAGTTTGATTGCCTCCCATACCGGCGGTTGAAAAGCGGGGACTATCCAGCGGACATCTCCGGTGGCGGATGGCTCGTCAACCCGACGCAGTTTGACGCCCTGCCGCTGATCGAGCTGACCATGAGCGGAGCGGGCACCCTGACCGTAAACGACACCACCATTGAGATCGCGGCCATGACAGGCAAAATCGCAATCGACTGCGAGACTATGGACGCCGCCGGGCCGGACGGGGCCAACCTCAACAGCAAGCTCACGGCGGAGGTCTTCCCCATCATGGCGCCGGGCGGAAACCAGATCACATGCACCGGCGGCGTGACGGAAATCCGGATCACGCCGAGATGGAGGACAGTATGAGCGAACAGATCAAATATCCCCGCCTCTACGGAGCGGGCGAGATCGTCTTTGCAGACAACGGCCTTGGCTTTCTCCCGGACGCGCTGAGCTGCATTGTCCGGGAGGAACGCAACGGCGAATATTATCTCGAAATGACGTACAGGGCCGACGGCCTCCACGCGGAAGACATCGCATCCCGGAGCATCATCCTCGCGCGGCCAAACCCCTACGACCAGCCGCAGCCTTTCCGAGTCCAGCAGATCGTCAAAACGTCGGAGCGGGAAATCGAGATTTACGCGCCGCATGTGAGCTACGACCTGTCCGGGACGCCCTGCGAGCCGTTCACGGCCGAAAATGCCCCGGCGGCCATGCAGCAACTCAAGGCAAAGCAGATCACCGACACCCCATTTACGTTTGAGACGGACAAGCAGACCGTGGCCACCATGACCAACGCGGTCCCGACGTCCTGCCGGGCGCTCCTGGGCGGCCATGAGGGCAGCGTGCTGGACACCTACGGCGGCGAGTGGGAGTTTGACCGATGGAGGGCCATTCTCCACGCGTCCAGGGGCGAGGACCGCGGCGCGGCGCTCCGGTACGGCAAAAACATCGCCACGCTGGAGCAGGAGCAAAACATCGAGTCGATGTATACTGCGGTCTATCCCTACTGGCTCGGCACGGACGGCGCCCTCGTGACGCTGCCGGAAAAGACCGTATCCGCCGGCGGGACATACTCCTTCAGCCGCATCAAGGCCCAGGATTTTTCCGCCGACTTTGAGTCAGCGCCGACCGAGGCCCAGCTCCGGGGCCGGTGCCAGACCTACATCGGAGCGAATAAGATCGGCGTCCCGGCGGTGACGCTGGACGTCACGCCGCAGGTGATATCCGGGGCCGACGTCATCAAGCTCTGCGACACCGTCCACATCTACTTTGCGGAGCTGGGCGTCAAGGCCTCCGCGGAGGTCATCGCCGCCGAATACAACCTCCTGACGGGCCAATATAACGAGCTTGAGATCGGGACGCCGCGCTATACCTTTGTGGACGCCGTTATCGACAGTCAAAACTACGTAGAGACCGCCCCGCGCACAGTGCAGGAGGCCGTCAACATCGCCACCGGCAAGATCGTCGGCAACGTCGGCGGCTACGTCGTCCTCAACTCGTCGAGTGGCGGAAAATACCCGGACGAGATACTCGTCATGGACGCCCCGCGCATCGAGGACGCCGTCAGCGTCTGGCGGTGGAACAAGTCCGGCCTCGGCCACAGCAGCAGCGGCTATAACGGCCCCTACACCCTGGCGGCCCTGGATGACGGATCCTTTGTGGCCGACGTCATCAAATCCGGGACGCTGGCCTCAGCGGACGGGACGGTTAAATTTAACCTGCAAAACGGAACGATCTCCACGGAGGGGACCTTGCCAAACGGGAAAACCGCAAAAGTGGAGATTGCCGGGCCGACCATCAAATTTTACATCGACGGTGTCCTCGGCGGCTGGATCGCAGATACCGGCGCGGGCATCGAGGTAAGAGGCCAAGACGGGAGCACCGCCTCCATCGGGGGCGCGGAGGGGACCGGCGTGGGACACCTGGACAGCGCAACGCGGGTCTACGGCTCCGAGGTGTGGATCGCGGGCAAAAAGGTCCAGTGGGTCCAGAGCGCCGACTTTGGCGGCTATGTGCTGGTAAGCAAGTAAGGAGGGACGCAAAATGAGCATGCAGGCGATCACCCCGATTATCCTGCGCATGGACAGCCCAAACACTTTGCAAAGGGTGTACGCAAAGCAAAACGACAAGCTCAGCCGGTATATCGTGGCATCACTGGCCTGCGGCGCCGCGGCATGGACGCCGCCGGAGGGAGTCGCCGGGGCCATCCGCTTCAAAAAGCCGGACGGCACCGCCGGATTTTACGATACCGCCGAGGACGGCACGGACGCCATCGCCCTGAGCGGCGCGACGGTCAAAATGTACCTAGCGGAGCAGGTCCTCACCGTACCCGGCGAGGTGGCGATGGAGATCAATTTTTACACGGCGGCCGGCGCAAAGCTCACGTCATTTGGCTGGACGCTCGTCGTAAAGCCCAGCGCAGTCCCCGACTCGGCCATCCAGTCCACGGACTACTACAACACCCTGACGGCGCAAATCGCCAAGGCGCTGGAGTACAAAGACGCCGCCGCCGCCTCTGCAACGGCCGCAGCGGCAAGCGCAGAAGAGGCCGCGGCGACCCTAGCCTCCGCCGTAAAATCTGTAAACGGGGTCGCGCCGGACTCGGCCGGCAATGTGGAGATTGCCGCCGAGTATGAGATGGGGACGTCTGGGGTATGGACATATCGCAAGTACACAAACGGGGAATATGAGTGTTGGGGGAGTCAGACATACTCAGGCACAGCAAACGCCGCGTGGGGCACGATGTTTGTGCTGGAGTGCGAGATGCCGGACTACCCGATCACGTTTGTGAATTACCCGGTCGTGCTGCGCGACGTGATCCCAAACAATGCCGCAGGCTGCTGGGTGGCGGGCTACGGCGCGGGGTCGCTGACAAACTGCGGGTCAGTAGGGCTGGTCCGGCCAACTAGTATGCAGATCAGCGCAGCGATAAAAATATACGCCCGTGGGCGGTGGAAATGAGAGGGGAGGACATCATGTTTGAGCTTATCGGCGGCGCAGAGCTATGGCAGTGGGACACGGGCCGCCAAATCGACTGCGCCGGCCTCCAGGCAGGAACGAAAGTACAGTTTGCATACAGTGATACCCAAACACTGAGCACCGCTGTGAAAACTGCAGGCGGGGCCAGCGTGGCGGACGTGCCAAACCAGATGCTCCTCCGGTCCGGGGCGCTGATGGTATACGCCTATGTGACGGAGGCCGACGGCGCGAGCTACACCAAATACGCGGCCCGGCTTAACGTGCAGGCCCGGCCAAAGCCGGACGATTACGTCTATACGCCGACCGAGGTGCAAAGCTGGCAGACGATCCGCGACGAGATCGGCGACCTGGACGACCTGACAACGACTGCAAAAAATAACCTTGTCGCGGCCATCAATGAGGCAGCAGCATCCGGAGGTGGAGGAGGCGGCTCCGTCACAAAGGACAGCATCGTCACGGCGCTGGGCTACACGCCGGAGGATGCGGCAAACAAAACGACCGACCTCTCCGCAAGCTCCACCAATACGCAGTATCCCGGCGCGAAGGCCGTGTGGGACGCCCTCCCGCATCCAGAGGCCAAGACGGACGCCATGACCCAGGCCGTGGGCAAGGACGCAGACGGAAAGCTGTGGACCGCGCCGGGGGGTGGTGGATCGAGCTTTACGCCGACGTTGGTTGCCAGTCTGGTGGCGGACGGGACCACGAGCAGCATTATGCAAAATATCGACATTGCATACCCTGCGATCTATACCGTATCGATCTACGCAAAAGCCATCGCGGACACAGACAACGCGGGGCAAGCCATCTTTGCACTGTTTGGAGGGAAGACGCAGTTTGAGGCCGGTGTGACCGTAAGGGGCATCAAAACCGTAAATAATACATTTACAATCCAGCTGGTGGCGCTGACCTTTGCCCTCGACGCCGAAAAGAAGATACGGACAATCGGGAAGGCGGAGAACAATGCCGACAGTCTGACGAGCTGGGACAACTATGAGGAGGGCGGCTCACTGACAAGCAACGCGATCCTGTTGTACAGCTCGACCAATAAAATCATCCCTGCCGGGTATAAGTGCGACGTATGGAGGTGGATGTAATGCTTGTAATGGAGAACGGCGTCAAGCGGGAGCAGACGCCGGAGGAACTGGAGAAGATTGCCGCCATGCTGGCCGCGCAGCCTGCGCCGGAGCCGACGGCGGAGGAGCGGCTGGAGGCGTTGGAGGCGGCGATGCTGGAGCTTGTGATGGGAGGCACGGAGTAAATGGTACAGTTTTTGGTCTTGCAGGTGCGGATGGGGCGCATCACCCTGGCTCAGGTGCCTGCAAAATACCGGGAGGCCGTCCGGGCCGCCCTGAACGCATAAGGAGGGACAAGTCATGCAGATCACAGAGGCCATCTGCACCGGGAACAGCCGGTACAGGGCAAATCAAAGGCTCACGCCGCGGGGCGTGGTGCTGCACTCCATCGGCACGCCGCAGCCGAGCGCGCAGGTGCTGCGGGACTACTGGAAGCGGAACGGCTCGCCATACCTCGTCCATTATATGGTGGACGACCGGCAGGTGCTGCACTGTATGCCGGACGACCGCAAGTGCTGGCACGTGGGAGGGCCGGGCAACGACAAATGGCTCGGCATTGAGATGGGCGAGCCGCGGGAGATCACCTACACCAGCGGGGCGCGGTTCACCATCTCGGACCTGGAAGCGGCGCGGAGCTACGCGCTCCGGACCTATAAAAACGCCGTGTGGCTCCTGGCACAGCTCTGCCGGAGATACGGCTGGGACCCCTACACGTGCATCGAGACCCACTACGACGTGACCAGGCGGGGCCTCAGCAACACGGACCACGTGGACCCGCAGCACCTCTGGGACGGCCTGGGCCTGGGCATCGATCTTGCCAAGCTCCGGCGGGACGTGGCGGCGGAGATGGGCGGCGCAAGCCCGGCCCCGGCGAACGAGCATCCCACGCTCTCCAGGGGCAGCTCCGGCGAGGCCGTGGTGAGGATGCAGCAGCTCCTCATCCGGGCGGGCTACAACTTCGCGCCATGGGGCGCGGACGGCATCTTTGGCGACTACACGGACAGCATCGTCCGGGCTTTCCAAAGCAAGAGCGGCCTGAGCGCCGACGGCATCTGCGGGAGGCTCACCTGGGCGGCGCTGGAGACCGCAGGGACCGCGGCGGGCAGGACCGGCAGGCTGGTCCGCATCAAGGCACAGAGCGGCCTCAACGTCCGCAGCGGCCCCGGGACTGGATACGGCGTGGTCAAAACGCTGGCCTACGGCGGCGCGTACACCATCGTCGAGGAGCGGGACGGCTGGGGCCTGCTGAAAGCATACGCGAACCGGCGGAACGGGTGGATTTGCCTCGCATACACCGAGGCCAAAACATAAGGAGGGACAAATGAGACATACAATCATGGCAATCATCGGAGCGCTGGGCGCGGCCATTTCTACCGCGCTCGGCGGCTGGACAAGCGGCCTCACAACACTGATCGTGTTTATGGCCATCGACTACGCCTCCGGGCTGATCGTCGCCGGGGTGTTCCACAAATCCGGCAAGAGCAAAACCGGGCGGCTGGAGTCCGGGGCCAGCTGGAAAGGCCTCATCCGCAAGGGCATGATCCTGCTGATCGTCCTTATTGCATGCAGGCTGGACATGCTGCTCGGCACAACGTACATCCGGGATGCGGTCATTATTGCATTCTGCGCCAACGAGCTGCTATCGATTACGGAGAATGCGGGACTTATGGGCGTACCGATCCCCAAGGCCATCACCGGCGCAATTGAGGTACTAAAAAAGCGGGAGAGCGTGAGCACGGATGCAGACCATCCTCCCGACAAAGAGTGATTCACAAGCGGCCACCCGCAAACGCGGGCGGCCGTCTTTTTTTGCCATCGTGCGCAAAAAAAGTTTTGCAAATCTGCATTTTGATCTTGACAAATACACGCAATGCGTATATAATAGAACCATAAGATAAAGCAAAACAAAAGCCGCCCGGGCTCGCCGGAGAGAAAGGAATCAGAACAATGAAAAACGCTTACTACATCGAGTACACCAACGACTTTGCAAACACCTACAACCTCTGGTACGCCCCCGCCGGCGCAGCCGTCCCGGAGGGACTGAAGCGCATCACCCGGAGGTTCGCGGAGCAGAAGTGCCGCAGCGAGCGGGACGCCCGCAGGTACGATCCCGACTTCAGCGGCTACGGCGACACCCACATCTACCCGATCTCCTGCCGCGGCAAGATGGTCGAGCCGCGCGAGCAGTTTCATGGATACATCGTCCACGAGAGCGAGATCTGCACTTGGGAGATGTAATTATGATGGATCAGATTTTTTCCGTCCTGATGTCGGAGGCGTTTAGCTCCTCCGATCGCGAGGCATACATCTCCGACTGGGCGCTCTCCTCGATCTGGGAAGACGCCGAGGGCGCGGAGGTCCCGCAGGCGCGCGTCGATGCCCTCGGCAGCATCTGGGACGCGGCGCACCTGAGCATCAAGGGCATCCGGGCCGCCTCCGGCCTGTCGCAGGACGCCTTTGCGCGGCACCTCTGCATCCCGAAGCGCACGGTGGAGGACTGGGAGCGCGGCGCTCGTGCCTGCCCGGGCTACCTCCGCCTCCTGATCGCGGAGCACTTCGGCATCTTCCGCCGATACGAGGTTTACAGAGCGGACGATCCGGGTTGTTCCTTTGCGTGGTTCCGCAATTGAGATGGAGGGGGCCAATGATATTTTCGCGGCGGCGACCGGCTACCAGCAGGCGATCCTTATGCTGTACGGAGTCCACGCGGGCGGGCGGTTTCTCGTCCGCAGTGCGGAGCGGTGGTACGTGGACGCCGTCGCCTCACTTTTTCACACGCATCCCTATTTGCAGCGCCGCAAAGAGCCCGGGAAGCCGGACTACTGGACGATCAAGTCCGCCGCCGTCCGCGTCTCCTGCAATTTGTCCGCAGTGAAGGACTGGCAGGGATTCTGCCGAGGCGTCCTTGAGCTGCAAGGCTGCCTCTCTCCCGGCTGGCGCAAACCGCGCGGCGGCGGAGATCCTATCCCGTATGCCCGCATCCGGCTATACGGCCAGCCGGAGCTGCTGACGGCATGGGCGCAGCACGTTCCCGCCGCCCCGAAAAAAGTGCAAGAGCACCGCACCCAAAACGGCACCACCTATGTGCTGTACTACCAGAGCCGCGCAGAGGTTGCGGACATACTCTCCGCGCTCCGTGGGGATCCCTGCTCCCGGGACTTTTGGCAGCGCGCCGACGCAGTGATTATCCCTTAAGCATACACCAGGTTTCCGCGCATCGCCTAGCACAACAGCCTTTGGCGGCCGCCCGCAAACGCAGGCGGCTGCCTTTTTGTCAACGCGCAAAAAAAGTTTGCAAAACTTATATTTTGCCCTTGACAATACACGCAATGCGTATATAATAGAATCATAAGATAAAGCAAACCAAAAGACACCGGCGAGACGAGAAAGGATGGTAACATGAAATACGATGTGAGATTTTCCTGCGGCCACACCCATAGGGTGGAGCTTTTTGGCAAGTTTTCCGGCCGTGAGCGTAAGATCAAGTGGTATGAGGAGTTCGGCGTCTGCCCGGACTGCTACGCCGAGCAGAAGCGCATCGAGATGGCGGTCGCGGCGGAAAAGCAAGGCCTCGAATGCATCGAAATGCTCTACCGCGACTACAAGCGCGACTACTCCGACTGCAAGGCCGTCCCGGGCAGCTACAACGGCGAGTCCAAGACGATCAAGGTCTGGTGCAATATAAAGCAATATAAAGGGGAGGACACGTTATGACGGATAAAATCTTCGCCGCCGCCTGGGCCGAGGCCCTCTCCGGCGCTTACGCTGACCGCGACTCCTATGTCTCCGACTGGGCGCTCTCCTCGATTTGGGGAGACGCCGAGGACACGGAGGTCCCGGCGGACCGCCTGGACACCCTCGGAAGCATCTGGGATGCTGCGCACATGAGCATCAAGGATATCCGGACCGTCTCCGGCCTCTCCCGCACTGCCTTTGCGGAGCACCTCTGCATCCCGTACCGCACGGTACAGGACTGGGAGCTCGGCACTCGCGCCTGCCCGGGCTACCTCCGCCTCCTGATCGCGGAGCACTTCGGCGTCTTCCGCCGGCCGGAGGCCGACAGATGAGGCTCCGGCTCTGCCGCGTCTGCGGCGTGACATTTCCGTCGGACAAGGAGCAGGAGTCTCTCTGCCCGACCTGCCTCGCGGCACAAAAGTCAACGACGGTCCGAAATCGTACGTGCCGCCAGTGCGGAAAGACGTTCCCGGGCGGCCCACGCGCGTGGTACTGCCCGGACTGCCGGGCAGAGAGGACGAGAGAGCAAAACAGGGCACACAAGCGCGGCGGCGCGAAACGCCCGCTTGGAAGCATCGATCGCTGCGAGCGATGCGGTGCAGAGTATGTCGTGCAGTCCGGTCTCCAGCGCTACTGTCCGGCATGCGCCGAAGCGGCGGTCCGCGCCAAGGACAACGCCGCCTCGCGTGCCTATAACGCCAGTCACAAGGAGCGGAGGCAGGATCTGCGGGACATGGCGCTTAAGACATGCGCCGTCTGCGGTGGGATCGTCCCGCGCGGCAGCACGGCTGTCACCTGCTCCCCCGCTTGCGCCGAGGAGCAAAAACGCCGCAGGCAGCAGCGGGCCAGAGCCTCCTCCTGCAAGCACAGCACGAGACGGCAGCGCGCCGGAATGCCGGGCGTCTACTGGATTGCGGCAAACCGAGAGCGACCGTGGATGGTGCTCCATAAGGGTGCATATATCGGATCATATACCACCAAGGAGGAGGCGTACCGGGCGAAAAGCGAGCTGCTGCAGGCATCTCCGCGCGCCGCCTCCGGCATGCAGTGGGTACACCGCCACCCCCAGACCGGGAGATGGCAGGTGACGATCCACGGAGAGTACATCGGGATATATGATACGATAGAGGAGGCAGTCGCCGCCCGAAATAAAGCGCTAAAAGACAAGGCGCGAGCAAAAGACACGGGCCAACATCCAGGTAAAGACTGATTCACAAGGCGGCCGACCGCAAACGCGGGCGGCTGCCTTTTTGTCACCGCGCCAAAAAAATTTGCAAAATTTACATTTTGCTATTGACAAATACACGCAATGCGTATATAATAGGACCATAAGATAAAGCAAAACAAAAGCCGCCCGGCTCCGCCGGAGAGAAAGGATAAAAGAAAATGAAGAAAGAGTTTATCGGCAAGATCATGAACAACGCCATCTACGGAGCCGCCACCAACCACGGCGCATACACTTACAAGGCCAACGTATTCACCGGCGAAATCTTCCGCTGCCGCCGCGGCGATGAAAACCGCGAGTGGATCGACAACGATGGCAGCGTATCCGGTGCCTGGACGCTGGTTGCTCACGCATAAAAAACAAAAGCAGCCTCGCAGGGAACGCCTGCGGGGCTTGCTTTTTTTGCCATTAGGTCCGCGCAAACTTGATGCACAAGGCCCCGGCCGCTGTGATAATAACTCTTGGTGCCGGTGGGGCGGCACCGGGAGTTATTGGCACTGAGATTCCGGCATCGGTGGGGTCGGCGTGGACCTTGCCGCCGGGGTCGGTGTCCAGGATGGTCCAGACGGTGATATCCTCGCGGCTCACCTCGACACGGGCCACGACGGACAGGAGCGCGGCGGTGTCGCTGGAAGCGGTAATGGTCGCCAGCAGCTCGCGGAGGCGATCCTCGGGGATGGCAGAGGCATCGACCTGACGGCGAAGCACCTGCATGTCGCGTTCCAGCTCCGCCTGCTCCTGCTCCAATGCCTCGATCTTCTTCCGGAGGGCCGGGCTGTCCAGCCCTCCGAGGATCGCGTCCACGGCGTGGCCAAGCTGGGTGGCCACGCTGCTTTTGCGTGCGATGAGATCGGCGAGCCGCCCGGCGGCACCAGCCAGGATCGCGCCCGCCTCCTCCCGCAGGATGCGGATGAGCGCGGCGCTGTTGGACGGCTCGCCGAGGACGGTGCGCACGGCTTCGGCTACGCGCGACTCCAGGTCCTCGACCTTGATGGGCATATTGTCGCAGGTGTGCAGCCGGTGGCGCGCCCCGCAGCTGTAGTACGTGTAGCGCCCCTTGGAGATTCTGACCACCATGGCCGTTTTGCACTCAGCGCAGAATACCTTACCGCGGAGCGGGTATTCCCGGCGCTCAGACGGCCTGCCGCCCTGCACCCTCTTGTTGTTTGCCATGCGCCTCTGCACCTCCTCAAAAATTGCATGATCCACAATAGCCGGGACCGCGCCCTCGACGCGGATCAGGTCCGACGGCGCGCTCCCGTGAGTGTTGCGCTTGCCGTCGGGACGCTTGCATGTGTGGCCGTACTCCAGCACGCCAATATACTTGGGATTGCGGAGCAGGTCGTGGAGGCTGTTGCTGCCGAACGTCCCGCCTCGCTTGGTACGGATGCCGTCGCGGTTTAGCCCCTCGATGATCTCCCGATAGCTCCGCCCGGAGGCGTACTCGCCAAAGATGCGGCGGACCACGTCGGCCTCCTCCGGCGCGATCTCCAGCCGCCCGGCCTTGACGCAGTAGCCGAGGGGCGGCGTGCCGCCGGTGTGCTGGGCGGAGCGGGCCATATAGCGCATCTTGGCAATCACCTTTTGACGGGTCTGGAGCACCCACATCTGATTAAAAAGCGCCGTCGTGCCCTCGGCCAAAAAATTGGCCGGGTCGCGCAGGTCGCCGCCCACCATGGGCTGGGTGGCAGACGCGACGGACACGCCAAGCGAGGCCAGCTCGTCCCGAAACTCAAACCACGCCGTCATTTTGCGAAACATCCGGCTTTGGTCGTACACGACGACGGTGTCCGCGCCGCCGAGGCGCAGCTCCTCCATCATACGCCGGTACTGGGGCCGGTCGTCCCGCATACCGCTGACGGCAAAATCGGCATAGACGCCGAGGACCGGCAGCCGGTTGGTGCGGCACCACTCGGAGCACTTATCCACCTGCACCTCAATGCTGTCCGGGTTTTGGCTGTCCGTGGAGTAGCGCGCGAGGATATACGCGCCGTGGGGCCTCTGCATCAGCGCCACCTCCAGGCCAGGGGGGCCAGGTACGCCGCGCCAGCGGGGCGGGCGGCGTCCAGGCCGAAGCCGAGGGTGTCGCGGAACCAGCCAACGTCACGGTTCAGAAGATCGACCACCCAAATGAGTACAAAAAAAATAACACAAGCCGCCAGGGCAATGGTAAGGTGCTTAATGCGGGCCTTGGCCTCAGCCAGCTGGGCCTCCAGGGAGGCGAGCTGCCGCTCGTACATCGCCTGCGCAATGGCCAGGGTGGAGGCGGGGACCATCTCGACACCCTGCGGGATATCCTGCGGGGCCTGCGGAATGCAATGCGGACCTTGCGGACCCTGCGGAGCGCCCTGCGGGTCCATAGCGGAGCGGGCCGCATCGAGGATATCCTGATCCGGAGATTTGACGCCGCCGCCCATGTGGTCCCGCAGCGTCGAGGCCGGGACGCCGGTCGCCTCCTCCAGATCGGCCCAGGACATGCCGCTTTTGCGCTTTGCGTCCATGTAATTATACATCGTGCACAATCATCCTCCCGTCCATAATTTAGAGCAGCAGGGTCTGCGGAAAACCCGCAGGCCCCGCAGGCAATCCCGCAATTGACACGCAAACCCCGCAGGGGTTATGCTGATATCACAAAAGATCAATCATCGGAGGAGAAATCCTCCGGAGGAAGAAGGAGCTTCAGCTCGTCATAATCGTCCATAAAGGAATGAAACGCGGCATTACGCCCGTCGCCGTATGTCGTAAGGGAGCCGTCCGGGTCGGTGGCGAACCGCAAAAACGTCGAATAAGAGGAGTACATATCGCGGAGGACATCGTACTCCTCGGCGTAGGCCTTGGGCGGATTTTTGAGATCATTGACGGCAATGCGGGCGCTGTCAAGGTCCTTGACCAAGCCGTCCCGCGCAAACTGATAATCGGCGCTGTCAAAGTAGGCAGAGAGCGCGTCGTTAAAATCACGCCAAGAGCCATTTGGGCGAGTATATGGGTCGGTTGCGGTGTCGTACTCCTCATAAATGGCGTTGCTCCAGACGGAATAAATCATGTCGGACACGGAAGCGGCGTCCGAAGCGCTGAGCAGCATATCCACCCGCGCCTGATGCAGAGCCTCGGCATAGTCGCGGTCGCGCTTTTGGACGATGAGCACGACAGCAATTGCGATGAGAGCGACGGCGAGAACTGCGGCGGCGGCAATTGTCTTCCAGTCTGCGCACTTCTTCGGCGCGGGCTTGGGCGAACCGGTCGGAGCGGGCGAAGCGGGAGGCGGGGCTGCCGGAGCTGCTGGCCGGGGCGGGTCCTGGAGGGCGGAGAAGTCTATCGGGTTGATACGATAGCCGCAATTCGGACACGCAGGGGCCTTGTCGGAGACCTCTTTCCCACACTCGGGGCAGTTGATGAGGGCCATAAAAGCACCACCTTATACAAAATTTGCTGGATTATACAAAAAGTTTAACACTATTCGCCCGCGAGCGAAACCCCCGGATGCAAAAATCGTATGGACGTACAAAAACAAGCCGAAAGGAGTAGTAAAAATGACGAAAGAACGGGAGGTTTTAGTGGAGAGGCTGGGCCAAATCCTGCGGGATGCGCCGCTGGAGGTGCTGCGGGAGCTGTATCTGATCGCTCGGACGCTGACCGGATAGGGCCGGGACATAAAAGAGCAGGCAGACCGTCAAGGGCCTGTGCACTTGTCAAGAAAAAGTAGACACTAAAAAAGGCAAAATTACAGGAAGCCCAGTTCGGTCTTGTACTGAACTGGGCTTTTGTAGCCCAAGGCAGCAGCCGGACGGAGATGATTGAAGAAATAAACGTACTGATTTAGCAATTCCGGCAAGTTGTCTGCATCTGCAAGTCCGTAGTCCAGATATAATTCTTCTTTGATCCAGCCATTTAGTGCTTCAATAATTGGGTTATCTGTTGGAGTTCCCCCTCGCGACATTGACCGAAGTATGTTATAATGTTCATGGGCGTGGCAAAATGCCCTGGAGGAGTAGACGGCTCCCTGGTCGGTGTGGAAGACTACCTGGGGTTTCTGCTCCTCTTTTTTGCCTGCCAGGCTATTCAGCTTGTCCAGGCAATGGTAATAGGGCTTGTTATCTCCTGCGATTGGAGAAACACTGTGGGCAATGATCTCGTTGTTGAATGTATCTAACAATAGTGTCCATTCCCATTGCTTTCCATTGCTCTTGAGTATTGTCATATCCGACACCACAATCTGCAGTGGTGCCTTTGCATTCCAGTGTCCCTTCACAAGGTTCCCATACTTGATGCTTTCTTCTCCCGGTGGCCGGTATCTGCACTTTCTAGCTTTGGAACGTATCCCGGCAGCTTTGCAGCATTTATGTGCCAGATTGTCAGAAAACACCCATCCTGTATTATGAAAGATATTTCTGGCAAGACGATGATAACCGAGGGATGGGTGTAATTCATGTTCCTCATGAAGCAGTTGTGTAAGCAGAATACGATCCTGTTCATAGCGGTTGAGCTTCCCTTGCCGTGATTTCCACTTGTAATATCCAGAACGGTTGATTCCCATAATCTTACACAGAAAGTCTACTGGATACTTTACTTTGAGTTCTTCGAGAACTTCGTAGTCTTTCCGCTGCCAGTAACGTATTCCCTGTTTGCACCAACTCCTTCCACCCAATACCCTTTTTTTAACCGGGCTATTTCTACTTCCTGCTTTGCCACCAGCAGCCGCAGACGTTCCACCTCTGACAGCGACTTACTACGATGAAGAGCTGCATAAGGATTCCCGTTGTGAGGCTCCAAGGCGTCCTCTCCGTCTTGTAAGTATCGCTTGACCCAGCTGGATACTAAGGCGTTTCCGATGCCGTAATCCCTTTCAATTTGTCTTACAGAAATATGATCTTCCAAATGGAGCCGAATATATCTCATCTTTTCTTCTTTGCTGTATTTTCTATGTGGTGTCCCTTTCTTGCCCATATCTTCACTTCCTTTCCATATTCATTATACTACGAAAAAAGTAGACACCCACACTTTTGTGAGTGTCTACTTTCATTTTACAGATGCAACCGTCAAGGGCCTGCCTGCTCTTTTTTTGCGTCGAGGCCGTCCACGATGGCGCGGACCTTCGCGGCGAAAAGCTCCCACTCCTCCGGCGTGGTCTCCGCCATAACGGCGAGGACCGCGGCCTCGGTGTCGCTCAGGTCGCCGCCCAGGATGCGCCGGGCGTAATCAAAGAGATCGTCCCGACGGGAGCGCTCCACAAACATCGGACCGACCCCCTCGCGCAGCCAAACCTCATTGACGCTAAATTCGCGGCAAAGGTCCATCAACGTGCGGTCACTGGGCGTGCGGTCTCCTCTCTCAATCATCCAAATGTAGTTTTGAGAGAGGCCGAGCCGCTTGCCGAATTCCGCCTGCGTGAGCTTCAGCGCGGCGCGTATTGCCTTGATACGATCATTCAAAAAATCACCTCCTCTGGGGACTGATATTATTATAGTAATTTAATCTAACTTTGTCAATAAAAATAATCTAAAAAGTTATTGACAAAATCTAACTATGGTGTTATTATAATCACACAAGTTAGACAGCAAATCAAACAACCGAGACGAACGAGGAGGAAACGGCAATGACACCGGCGGAAGAAACAAGGCTCCGCGCCGTGGAAGAGCGGGCCAAATGGGCAGAAGAAAGGCTCCGCGCCGTGGAAGAGCGGGCCAAACGGGCAGAAGAAAGGCTCCGGGGCGCAGAAGATCAGATCGGAATGCACTGGAGGAGGATGGAGGACATGGAGAACCGGGCGGACAGGCAAATCGCCGAGATAAAAAAGGACGTCGTAGACATGATGATCGTCCACGGCTTGGAGATAGCCGCAATCGTGCTTATACTCCTCTGCCTCCTCAAGCTGAGCTGACACAGGCCTACGAGAGGCGCGCCGTCAGAAACGCGACGACGGCCGCGACGAAAATCGGAACGATAACGCTGCGAAACAGGAACGAAACAGCATTGTTAAAACGATAGCGCCGCAAGTCGCGCCCATTCTCGTTCAACACGACACTGGACACAGGGAAAGCGCCCTTCTCCTTGCGAAACGCGAGGCGCTGCTCTACGAGCATATCGCTGGCGCTCCTTACGTCGTTCCAGGAGAGGTGCAGGTCCAGCATGAGGGCGTTATAGGTGAGCTCATGGTCCGTGGCTTCGCGCAGGGCTCTCAAAATACTTTTGGCATTACGAGATAACACAGCAAACACAACCTTTCAAGCAGATGTATCCCAATAATAGCAAACGATTTCCAAAACCGCAAGGAGGTGAGGACATGATGAGACTGACTGAGCAGGAGACCGAGTTTCTGGACAAGGTCTTTCCTTTGTTCCGGCAGCTGCCGGAGCAGAAGCAGCAGGAGGTAAAGACGGCTATGGAGTGGTACCTGGCCGGGAAAAAGGCCGGTATGGCCGAGGCCGAGAACAAGGCCGCGAGCTGATGACATGAGAGGAGGCGGCGACCATGCCAATCAAGATCAAACGGGACGGCGCGCCGGTCAGCGTGCCGGAGTACACCGAGGCCCAGCGCGAGCGGCTCTGGTGCGCCGCCGTCCAAAGCTGGTGCAGGCAGCATCCGGACAAGCTCCGGACCACGCTTGCCGAAAAAAAGGAGGTAACGGCGGATGAAGATGCCGGATAAGGACCTGCGGACGCGGGACTACGGGGAATGGCTCTGCGAGGTCGGGAAGGCGATCATTGCGGAGCTGCGGGGCGCGCAGCTCAGCTACCGGGACGCCATCCACGTGCTGGAGGCGGCGGCCCGGGTGCTGGAAAGCGAGGCCCTGAGCCAGGGCATGGAGGCGCGCCATGGGTAAGCGGACGAGGGAGCCTCCGCTGGAGCGGTGGCGGTACGCCATGCTGTTCCGGGTCACCGTCTCCGGGGAGGAGCCGGTGATCGTGCCGGCCTACGACGAGGCGGACGCCGTGGAGCAGGCGGCGGAGGAGCTGGGGATGGACCCCTGGCTCTGCCGCAAGCTGGGGGCCGAGGTCACGGTGCCCCAGGCCCAGGAGATGCTCCGGTACGCCCGGAACAAACGGCGGACCCTCAAAATGCGGGTCGAGTGCGAGGGCTACGCGCCCCACGAGTGCCGGGCCTACTGCCGGATGGACGCCGTCATGGACGCGGCCAACGCCTGGGGCGCGGACTATATGCAGATCAAGGACAAGGCCAGGGTCGGGGTCTCGGCCCGGCTGCCGGAGTGAGATATGGACAAATTTGAGCAGCAATCCCTGTTTGACGACAACCCAGCATACAAGGACTTTACGGACAAATTCCAGCCAAAGCTGACCACGGACGACTGCTACACGCCGCCGGAGGTCTACGACGCGGTGCGGGACTGGGCCTGCGCGGAGTATGGCATCGACCCCGCCGGGATCGTCCGTCCGTTTTACCCGGGAGGAGACTATGAGCGGCACGAGTACCCGGACGGCTGCACGGTGCTGGACAACCCGCCATTTTCGATCTTAACAAAAATCTGCGAGTTTTACCTCCAGCACGGCATCCGGTTTTTTCTCTTTGCGCCGGGGCTGACGGCATTTTCCAGCCGCGCCGTCGTCATGCGGACGACGCACATCGTCTGCGAGGCAAAGATCACCTACGCCAACGGCGCGATTGTAGGCACCGCATTTGTGACAAACCTGGGCGGGGACGTCATCGCCAGGACGGCGCCGGAGCTGCGCAGGGCCATCGAGGCCGCGCAGAAGCGCGCGAAGCAGACCAAGCAGATGCCGAAATACGAGTATCCGCCCCATGTCCTGACCGCCGCCATGCTGCAAAAGTACAGCAAGTACGGCATCGACTTTGCGGTGACGGCCAAGGACTGCATGCCGATCAGCAAGCTGGACGCGCAGGCCGGGGCCGGAAAAACGATCTTCGGCGGCGGGCTGCTCCTATCAGAGAGAGCCGCCGCAGAGAGGGCCGCCGCAGAGAGGGCCGCCCACAAAAAGGGCGACGCAACGGTATGGGAGCTGTCGGAGCGGGAGCGCCGCATGGTCGCGGCGCTGGGAACAGAAAGGGAGTAAAAGCAATGGCATGGAACGAAAAGATGAAGGCATGGGCCAGCGCGGGGCCGGAGAGGAAGCGCCGCGGCGACATCTACCGGGACGGGTGGATGCGGATCACGACGCGGTGCGGCGGGTGGAGCCACACCCGGATCTACTACGTCACCGCCGCGGAGCACAGGCTCGCGGAAAAGGTCATCGACGCGGCGACCGGCGGCCTCCTCTGGGCCGGAGCGCTCCGCGGGAGAGGGCGGGCAATCCTTCGGCGGGTCCGACGCCTGGGCCGCCGCCTTGGAGCCTGAAAATACAACAAAAAATCAAAAAAAGGAGAAGATGAACCATGAAAAGCAGCGTGCGGCCCATTGCGTACCTGGTGACGAGCATCCGGGGCGGGGTCAAGGAGAGCCATTACGAGGCCCAGGAGGGGCTGGGGCTCCAGGAGGTGCTGGAGCACGACACGGCGGTGACGCTCTACGCCCAGGCTCTGGAGCGCAAGTGCCACGCGCTCCGGCAGCGGGTAAAGCTCCTGGAGCGGATGGCGGAGGCGGTCCGGGCCAGGGAGGACGAGACATGACAAAAGAAAGGCTTGCCGAGATTTTGGCGAAGCACAGGGCGTGGCTCAATGACGAGGACGGCGGCAAGAGGGCCGACCTGATCGGGGCCAGCCTGATCGGGGCCAACCTGCGCGAGGCCAACCTGCGCGAGGCCAACCTGCGCGGGGCCAACCTGAGCGGGGCAGACCTGAACTGGGCAGACCTGAGCGGGGCA